>Ga0182018_10000017_pt1 | contig 208690 bp, 172 predicted proteins | sample 812P2MmetaG_FD_120490 | JGI IMG/M metagenome (GOLD analysis project Ga0182018, IMG submission 120490) | Permafrost microbial communities from Stordalen Mire, Sweden - 812P2M metaG | ecosystem: Environmental > Terrestrial > Soil > Wetlands > Permafrost | place: Sweden: Stordalen | collected... | reverse complement strand
GGTCGAGGTCGAGGTCGGGGTCGTCGCGGCCGCCCCGTGCTTCGGTCCGGCGAACTGCACTACCGCGGCGACACCCACCGACCCGCCCACCAGGGCTGTTGCGAGAGCAATCAACAGCAATCCCCGACTCGACTTCGCGTGGAGGGGCGACGCGGACAGCCCGCCGGGCGAGGTCGCGCTGCCGAGGGAGGGTGGGGTCGCGGAAGTGGCCTCCATCTGCGGGCGCGCGGACCTCGGACCTCTGCCCGACACGGAAGCTGGGCCACGCCGCAGGCTCAGACCCGCGGCCAGTGCCAGCCCCTCTCCGAGCTCGGATGCGCTCGCGAAGCGGTCTGCAGGCTCGCGCGCCAGCGCGCGGAGGAACCAAGCGTCGAACGCGGGGGGCAACTCGGGTACCGCCGTCGACGGCAACGGCGGCGACGAGGTGCAGATCTTCACGAGCAGATCGCCGACGCTCTCTCCCTCGAACGGCAGGCTCCCGGTCACGCATCGGTACGCGATCACGCCCAGCGACCACAGGTCTGAGCGGTGATCGAGGTTCTTCAGACCTCGGGCCTGCTCGGGGGACATGTAATAGGGCGTCCCGAGTACGGCGCCCGTCTTCGTGCTGCTCGTCAGGCCCTCGCCGGGGGGGCCCATGATCTTGGCGATGCCGAAGTCGAGCACCTTGGCGGTCTCGTCGTCGTCGTCCGGCGCGCGCACGAGGAAGATGTTCTCGGGCTTCAGGTCGCGGTGGATGATGCCCGCGTCGTGCGCGCGCTGCAGGGCGCGGCACACCTGACCGAGGACGCGCGCGGTCTCCTGGAGAGAGACTTGCCCGAGCCTCTCGATGCGGTGGTCGAGCGGCTCGCCGACGAGCATTTCCATCACGATGTACGGGCGCCCCTCGTCGGTCATCCCGTGGTCGAAAATCCGGATGGCGTGCCTCGTCTCGATCGTCGCGGCCGCACGCGCCTCGGTCACGAAACGAGACCGGGCCTCCTCGCTCTCCGCGTGTTCCTTGTCGATGAACTTGATGGCGACCTTCGTGCCGAGGCTGGCGTGCTTGCCTTCCCAGACCGAGCCCATCCCCCCGCGTCCGATGAGGCGCACGACCTCGTACTTGCCGGCGACAAGGCCGCTGGGAGGCCGCTCGGGGTCGCTCATCGTGGGGGCCCGCAATCTCTACCTTAGACGAGTCTCTCGCGTGCCGCTAACAAGGCCTTGGTCCTCGATGCCGCGCGAACCGTCTGCCTCGACCCCGACCGGCAACGCGACCGCCCTCCCCGCACCGGGCGCCGCGGACGTCTTCTATCTCGTGGACTTGTCGGGCTACGTATTTCGCGCCTATCACGCGCTGCCGCCGCTATCGAATTCGCGCGGCGAGCCGACGCACGCCGTCCTCGGCACCGTGAACATGCTGCTCAAGGTCGTCGTCGAACGGCGTCCGCACCTGCTCGCCTTCGCGATGGACTCGAAGGGTCCCACGTTCCGGCACTCGCTCGACGCGCGGTACAAGGCCACCCGCCCGCCACCTCCGCCGGACCTGTCACAGCAGATGTCGCGCGTCGAGCAGATCATGCGGGCGTACGACGCGGCATGTTTCCAGCGCGACGGCTTCGAGGCGGACGATCTCATCGCCGCGGCTACCGCGCGATCTCTCGCCGACGGGCGGCGCGTCGTCATCGTCAGCGCCGACAAGGACCTCATGCAGCTCGTCCGCGACGGGGACGAGCGCGTGGTGCTCTGGGACTCGATGCGAGACAAGGTGTACGGTCCCGCCGAGGTGCGCGAGAAGCTGGGCGTGCCGCCGAGCCTCGTGCGCGACTACCTCGCGCTGACGGGAGACACGAGTGACAACGTCCCCGGCGTGCCGGGCGTGGGTCCGAAGACGGCCACGGACCTCCTCTCACAGTTCGGCTCGATGGAGGGCATCTACGCGGCGCTCGACAAGGTGGCCCGGCCCAAGCTGAGGGAGAGCCTTCGCGCCCACGAGGCGGACGCACGGCTTTCGCAGACGCTCGTGACGCTCGACGCGACCGTCCCCATCGAGTGGACCCAGGACAAGCTCACGTGGGGGGGGGCTCACGTAGCCGAGCTCCGTCGCCTCTACACGGAGCTCGAGTTCAATCGCCAGCTCGACCAGCTCGACGCGCTCGCCGGGCCGGCCGAGGGATCTCCGGCGGCGCCCGTCGAGGCCGCGGCGCGCTTCTACGGCTGCCTCCCGGACCTCGAGTCGCTCGAGCGGGTGGCTGCCGAGGCGCGCGCGGGCGGCACACTCGGCGTGGCGCTCGCCACGACGGGGACCGACGCGATGCGTGTCGAGATCATCGGCATCTCGCTCGCCACCGAGGAGGGGCGTGGCCACTACTTGCCCCTTCGCCACCGGTATCTGGGTTGCCCGCCGCAGCTCGACTGGCTGAGGGCGCGGGAGGTTCTGGCCCCGCTCATGGCCGATCCGCGGATCGCCAAGGTGGGGCACGACGTGAAACAGATGGCGATCGTCCTGGCGCGTGCGGGAGTGCCGCTCGATGGCCCCGCGTTCGACACGCACGTCGCCGCGTACCTCCTCGATCCCGAATCGCCCAACGGTCTCAAGGACCTCGCCCGACGCGAGCTCGGCGTGAGCGTCGTCCGCTACGAGGAGACGCTCGCGAAGACCCGCGGGCCGCAGCCACAGTTCGACGAGCTCGAGGTGGCGCGGGCGGCCGAGCTTGTCGCGCCCGGAGCCGAACTGGCGCTCGCCCTGCGCGGGCGATTCGAGCCCCGCCTCGCCGCCGAGGGCCTCGACCGCCTGATGCGCGACGTCGAGATGCCCCTGGCACGGGTGCTCGCGGAGATGGAGATGCGCGGCGTCCTGGTGGACGTTGCGGCGCTCCAGACGCTCGGGCGCAACGTCGAGCAGGCGCTACGCGACATCGAGGTCGACTGCAAGCGCATCGCGGGGCACGAGAGCTTCGTCCTCCGGTCGCGCGATCAGCTCGAGAAGATCCTCTTCGACGAGCTCGGGTTGCCCGTCGTCAAGCGCACACCGAAGGGCGGGCGCTCGACCGACGCGGACGTGCTCGAGGCGCTGGCGGACCGTCATCCGCTCCCCGCGCGCATCCTCGAGTTCCGCGAGCTCGACAAACTCAAGGGGACGTACATCGACGCTCTCCCTCGATGCGTCAATCCGGCCACGGGCAGGATCCACACCCGGTTCGACCAGGCCGTTGCGGCGACCGGGCGCCTCTCGTCGAGCGATCCCAACCTGCAGAACATTCCGATTCGTTCGGACCTCGGGAGGTCCATCCGCGCGGCGTTCATTGCGCCCCCGGGGCGCGTCATCCTGAGCGCGGACTACTCGCAGATCGAGCTTCGCGTCCTGGCGCACCTGTCGCAGGATCCCGAGCTCGTCGACGCCTTCGCGACCGGCGCGGACGTCCACGCGCGCACCGCGGCGCTCATCTTCGACAAGCCTCGCGATCAGGTCACGGCCGACGAGCGGCGCGCCGCGAAGACGATCAACTTCGGGGTCATCTACGGAATGGGCGACAGCGCCCTTGCCAAGCAGCTCGGCATCCCGCGGGAGCAGGCGGCTCGCTTCATCGAGGCCTACTTCGTGCGCTACGCGGGCGTGGCGCGCTTCATGGAGACCACGGTGGAGGCCGCTCGCCAGGGCGAGGCAGTGCGCACGCTGCTCGGCCGCCGGCGCTTCCTACCCAACCTGCACTCGGCGAATCGCGGCCTGCGTCTCGAGGCCGAACGCGTCGCGAGGAACACGCCGATTCAGGGGACCGCGGCCGACATCCTCAAGCTCGCAATGATCGCGCTCGGGCGCGACGGCGCGGCGCCGGACGCGCACATGGTGCTGACCGTCCACGACGAGCTCGTCTTCGAGGTCGCCGACAGCGACGCCGAAGGCGCCGCGGGACTCATCCGCGAAAGCATGGCAAGCGCCATGAAGCTCGCGGTCCCCCTCGTCGTGGACGTCGGGTGGGGCGCGAGCTGGTCTGCCGCGCACTGAGGGGGGGGTGGGGACAGGGGTGAGGGGAGGGACCCGCTCCGGAGCTACTTGGCGACTTCCAGGATCGTGCCGTTGCCCTGGTTGGCCCAGTAGACGTTCTTGTGGTCGATCGCCATGGACGCGGGGGTGTTCTGCCCCGAGGCGATCACGCTGACCCCGCTGCCGGGCGCACCACCATCCACGGTGCCGGGGATCGGAGCGCGGCTCACGGTGTTGTTGTCGAAGTCGGTCCAGAAGACGAACTGAGGGGGGTTCGGATACTGCGCGTTGGCGGGAGGATCGACGACGATGCCGTAGGGGGCGCCCTGGTTCTGTGCGATCGGGATCGCGTTGCCGCCGCCGATGGGCACCGCCTGCACCGAGCCGGGGTTGCTGCGGCACGTCCAGTACACGTACGTCGCGTCTACGGTGAGGTCCCACGGTTCGGTCTGGTCGGTGGCGAGCTGGGTGACAGCGCCGTTGGCGACGCCGATCGTGGCCTTGTTGACCGAGCCGGTACCCGCGGCCGTGCCGTAGTCGATCCAGTAGACGCTCGTCGAGTCCACGGCGATGGCCCAGGGGTAACTGCGGAGGGTCGCGAGCTTCACGGGCGTGCCGCCCCCGTAGGGCATCTGGTTCACGGTGCCCGAGAGGGAATCCACCCAGTAGATGGTCGACGGGTTGGCCGGGTCGACGGTGATGGCAAGCGGCTCGTTCACCGGCGCGGCCGTGGTGGGGGCCAAGAGATAGTTCGTCGAGCCCCCGATCAGGGGCACGCTCCCGACGGCATCGGACCCGAAGTCGACCCAGTATGCGTAGTTCTGGTCGACGGCCAGGCCGCGCGGGTCGTCCTCGACGCTGTAAGGGTACGAGAGCTGAGTGGCATTGCCTCCCGCGAAAGGCTTCGCAAAGACCCCTCCGCCCATTCCGCCGATCGTCCAGTAGACGTTCGTCCCCGACTGGTCGACGACGATGTCCTCGATGACGCCACCCGGCGACGCGATGACCGAGGGCACGCAAAGGGACGCCGTGCACATGCTTCCCTGGCAGTTGTGTCCGCACGCTCCGCAGTTGCTCGGATCCGACGTCGTGTCGGTGCAGGTGTTGTCGCTCGTGCAGACGATCTGGGGGCTGGGACAGGCGCTGCAAGCGCTGCCGGCACAGGACTGCCCGGTCGCACAGTGGTGGTCGCAAGCGCCGCAGTTGTTCGGGTCGGTCGTCGTGTCGATGCACGAGCCGTTGCAGAGGCTCACGCACGACCCGCCGTCGCCCCCGTCGCTCGCCGGCGATACGTCTTGCACCGTGCTGTCCGGGATGGAGGTGCCGGTGTCGGGCGTAGGCACCGAGGTGTCCTCGATCTCGACGACGCCGGAATCCCGAAACATGCGGGCCTCCGCGTCCTCGTTGCCGAGGGCCGCCGGGGCGGTGTCCTCGCTACTGCAGCTCACCAGCAGCAGGGGTAAGGAGAAACCCAGAACCCCCGCCGCGGCCAGACTCCGTCGGCCGCCAGAGGGGGGGCCGAAGACAAAAGCGCGCTTCATCCCCTCATTGTCGCCCGGATGCGTGCGAGGCGTCCAGAGAACCCCCTAGAATGGGGGCGATGTGCGGCCGGTCCGGCGACACGCGTCGCGTCATCGCTCGTCTGGCGTGCCTAGTCTGTCTCGCGTCGTCCTGCACGCACGCCGAATCCGTGAGCGCGCCTCGAGAGCCCGCGCACGAGACGCCTGCTCCTACCTACGAGCCGCCGCCACGCGTTCAGGTGCAGACCGGATACGCAAGCTGGTACGGGGCGGCCCTCGCCGGGCACCGCACCGCGAACGGAGAGCGCTTCGACCCGGGGAAGATGACCGCTGCGCACCGCACGTTGCCGTTCGGGACCTGGGTCGAGGTACGCCGCGCCGAAAGCGGGGACGCTGTCCGCGTGCGCATCACCGATCGCGGGCCGTTCGGGCACGAGGACCGCATCATCGATCTGTCGCGAGCCGCGGCGGAGAAGCTCGGAATGGTCAAGGCGGGGGTGGCGAGGGTCCAGGTGCGCGTCGTCGACGGGCCGTAGAGGGGCGCTTGCCGCAGGGACTACAAGCGCCTGCACTTCGTGCGGAAGTCGCGGGCATGAACGACGTAGGCCGCGGCGGAGGCGCGGATCCACGCGAGGTCTTCGTCGCGGACCGGGCGGACGACCTTGGCCGGGCGGCCCATGACGAAGCTCCGGGGCGGGATGATGGTGTTCGGCGTGACCAGAGAGCCCGCCGCCACGAAGGACTCGTCGCCCACGTTCGCGCCGTCGAGGACGATGCTGCCCATGCCGATGAGGCAAAGATTGCCGACGGTGCAGCCATGGATGATCGCGGAGTGACCGACTGTCACGTCGTCGCCGATCGTCGCCCCCGCGATTCCGGCGGTGATGTGGACGACCGCGTTGTCCTGGATGTTGGTCCGCGCCCCGACGCGGATGGGAAAATAGTCGCCGCGCAGGACAGCGCCGAACCAGATGCCTGCCTCGTCGCCGAGGTGTACGTCGCCGATGACTGTGGCCGTCTCGGCGACGAAGACGTCGCGGCCGACCACGGGGCGGACTCCGCTGAGCTCGAAGAGGGACATCGGACGCGGGACCTCAATGGGCGAGCGGCAGCCGTCGCATTTGCGGTGCGCCGCGTGCGGGAACGATGGCGTCGACGGGCAGGCCTGCGAGCGAGTGCTTGTTCGCGCGCGTGACCTCGACGTCCACGACTCGGCCCACGAGCCATCTCGCCCCCGGTGCGTCGATGTGCACGATTTCGCTTTGCTCGGTCCGCCCCTGAACGCGGTCGTGCGACAGGTCGCCCTTCTCGCTCTTGCTCGCCCCTTCGACGAGCACCTTCTGCCGCGTGCCCACGAGCGACCCGAGGTGCGCCGCACCCACCTCGTTCGCGGCCTCGAAGACGCGTGCGAGGCGCTCGCTCTTCACGTCCTCCGGGACGTCATCGCCCAGGCGAAGGGCAGGGGTGTGCGGGCGCGGCGAGTACTTGAACCCGAAGAGCGATACGAACCCCATCTCGCGCACGAGAGACAGCGTCTCTACGAAGTCGTCCTCCGTCTCGCCCGGAAAGCCCACGATGACGTCGGTCGACATCGTGAGTCCGCGGCGGGCCCCCATCAGGCGCCGGGCGCGCGTGACGTACTCGGCGCGGGTATAGCGGCGGACCATCCTGCGCAAGACCCTGTCGCTGCCCGACTGCACGGGCAGATGAACGTGGCGCGCGAGGACGTCTAGGTCAGCGTGCGCGCGAGCCAGCGACGCCGTGGCGTGGCGCGGGTGTGGGCTCGTGTAGCGCAGTCGTGCGAGGCCCGGAGCGTCGGGGTGCCGCTCGTCGTAGAGGGGGACGTCGCGCGCGATGAGCCGGAGCAGGTGGCCGAACTGGCTCTCGTCGCCCGGGTCCGTGCCTGCTCTTGCGGCGGGGTCGGCCTCGGGCGGGGGCAGCTCGGGATCGCGGAAGCTGTCGACGGTCTGTCCGAGCAGCAGGATCTCGCGAGACCCCGCCATGACGAACCGCTTCGCCTCGTCCACGACCTCGCGCGCAGGCCGGTAGCGCTCGGGCCCCCGGGTGTAGGGCACGATGCAGAAGCTGCAGCGCTCGTCGCAGCCCTTCATCGTCGTCACGAGCGCCACGACGGGAGCCCCTCCGGGCTCGGGCGATGCCGTGAGGAAGCGCGGCGCGGCCAGGTCGAATTCCGTCCGGGCCACCGGGGGGCCGCCGGCCATCTGTTCCATGACCAGCGCCGGCAGTTCGGGGATGTTGTCGGGACCTACGACCAGATCGATATGGCGCACCCGCGCGAGGAGCTTCTCGCCCTCCTGCTGGGCGACGCACCCCGCCACGGCGACGACGAGCCCGGGGCGCGAGCGCTTGAGCGGTGCCAGCTTGCCCACCTCGCTCCGTAGCTTCTGCTCGGCCTTCTCCCGGACGCTGCACGTGTTGAAGACGACGAGGTCGGCGTCTTCGGCCGTGGGCACGGAGACGCCGCCTGATGCGCGGAGCACGTCCTCCATGCGGCTGGAGTCGTGCACGTTCATCTGGCAGCCGAAGGTCTGGACGACGTAACGGAAACCCACGAGGTGGGCGCGGTATACCACACCGAGGAGGGGCCGCCCGCCGGCGCGGGTGCGGGTACACTTGCGCGGCGGCGGTCCCACCGTTAACAGTCGAGGCATGCTCTTCGAGCCGCGTTACCGGACGATGGTCGACCTCTACCAGGGCGCCGTGACGCGCTACGCGTCGCGCGATCTCTTCGGAACGAAGAAGAACGGGACCTGGCATTGGACGACGTACGGGGCCTTCGGGTCGATGGTGGACCGGCTGCGGGGCGGGTTAGCGTCCCTCGGCATCCAGCGCGGCGACAACGTCGCCATCGTCTCGAACAACCGTGTCGAGTGGGCGGCGGGTGCGTACGCCTGTTACGGGCTCGGGGCGGCGTTCGTGCCGATGTACGAGGCGCAGAGCTCGAAGGAGTGGGAGTTCATCGTCCGCGACTGCGAGGCCAAGGTGCTGATGGTCAGCTCCGAGGCGATCCTCGAGAAGGTCAAGCCCTTCATGGGCGCAGTCCCCTCGCTCCGGCACGTCGTCATCATCGACGGGTCGGCCAACGGTGGCGCCGGCGGCCGCGTGGTCACGTTTGCCTCGCTGCTCGACTCGGGCAAGACGGTGGATGCGATCCATCCCGAGCCGACCGACGCCGCGGGCCTCATCTACACGAGCGGGACGACCGGAAACCCGAAGGGCGTCATCCTCACGCACGCGAACGTCGCGTCGAACGTCAGCGCCACGGCCCAGGTCTTCCCGATGGAGCTGGCCGACCGGAGTCTGTCGTTTCTGCCCTGGGCGCACGTGTTCGGGCAGGGCGCGGAGCTTCACACGCTCCTGGCGACGGGCGCCTCGATGGCCCTCTGCCCGAACGTCGACAAGATCTTGGAAGACCTGGCGGACGTGAAGCCCACGCTCCTTTTCAGCGTCCCGCGCATCTTCAACAAGATCTACACGGCGGTGCAGCAGCAGCTCGCCACCAAGCCCCCGGCGGTGCAGCTCCTCGTCCGCGAGGCGCTCAAGGTCACGGCCAAGGAGCGCGCCGGCACGCGCCTCAAGCTCCACGAGCTCGCGCTCCTCGAGCTGGTCGACAAGATCGTGTTCCAGAAGGTTCGTGCGCGGTTCGGCGGGCGGCTGAAGTACGCCTTCTCCGGGGGCGCGGCTCTCTCTCGCGAGGTCGCCGAATTCATCGATTCGCTCGGCGTCATCGTCTACGAGGGCTACGGGCTGACCGAGACGAGCCCCGTCGTGACCGCCAATTCCCCGGGCGGGCGCAGGATCGGGAGCGTGGGCCTGCCCATCCCCGGCGTTCGCATCGAGATCGACCCGGCTACGGCGGAGTGGAAGCCTGCCGAGCAGGGCAAGCCCGTGCGTGCCGAAGGGGAGATTGTCGTCTACGGGCACAACGTGATGAAGGGCTACCTGAAGAGGCCCGAGGAGAACGCCGCGGTCCTCACGAAGGACGGGGGCTTCCGCACGGGCGACATGGGCTACATCGACGCGCAGGGGTTTCTCTTCATCACCGGGCGCATCAAGGAGCAGTACAAGCTCGAGAACGGCAAGTACGTCGTGCCGACGCCCCTCGAAGAAGAGATAAAGCTGAGCCCCTACGTCCTCAACGTGATGGTCTACGGAGACAACAGGCCGTTCAACGTGGCGCTCGTCGTCGCGAACGTGTCCGCCGTGAAGGACTGGGCGCGGGAGGGCCACATCACACTACCGGGGGACACCGAGTCCCTGCTCAAAGACTCGCGCGTGCGGGCGCTCTTCAAGAAGGAGATCGACAAGCACGGCACCGAGTTCAAGGGCTTCGAGCGGGTCGGCGACTTCGCGCTCATCGTGGACGACTTCACCGCGGACGGAGGGATGCTCACGCCGAGCCTTAAGCTGAAGCGCCGCAAGGTCGTCGAGACCTACACGACGCTCATCGACCAGCTCTATGCGCAGAAGAAGAATGACGCACGCGACGCGGCCCGACCGACGGCGTGAGTAAGAAGGCCGTGCTCGGCGGAAGTGCGATCCACCAAGGCTTCCGTGCGGAGAAGCCTCGATGACCTGCGATCCACCGAGGCTTCCGTGCGGAGAAGCCTCGATGACCTGCGATCCACCGAGGCTTCCGTGCGGAGAAGCCTCGATGACCTGCGATCCACCAAGGCTTCCGTGCGGAGAAGCCTCGATGACCTGCGATCCACCGAGGCTTCCGCGCAGGGAAGCCTCGATGACCTGCGATCCACCAAGGCTTCCGTGCGGAGAAGCCTGGATGACCTGCGATTCACCAAGGCTTCCGCGCAGGGAAGCCTCGATGACCTGCGATCCACCAAGGCTTCCGTGCAGGGGAGCCTCGGTGGATCGCGATCCTAGAAGCAGGCGGCGGTCACGTAGCACCACCCACTTATTTGAGTGCTCCACTCGCAACCAAAGTCGTAGGACGTGTTGGCGGTCACGGGAATGACGGACGAAACGGAGCAGCCAATGAAGCTGCTCGTGTAGGTCCATCCGTTCGGCACCGCGCACAGGCTGGTTTCGCCCCACTGGCCGCTGCCGGTGACCTCGTAGGTTATGTATCCCAAGAATTGGGTTGAATTTAGAGCGGCTGTGCCGCCCGTCGGCGTTTCGCTGTCGACCACGTCGACGGTGACAAAGCAATGCGTAGCGCTGCCGGTGTTGAGCGTCACACCCACCGTCGGGGTGTCCGCGGCCCCGGGGCTTGCTTCACCCGTTCCCATCACACCGGCTGGCCCTGCGGCGCCCGTCGGTCCCGTGGGGCCAATCGTTCCCGGCGGGCCGTCGTGTCCCACAACGCCAGGGGCTCCGGGCGCCCCGGGCGCCCCCGCTGGCCCTGTCGGCCCGGTGGGACCGATGAGGCCCGTGCTCGCGCCGCCCCAGGTGCCGTCGGCGTTGATGACGGGGACGTTGTTCACCATGATCGAGTGGGGCGTGATGTCGCCGAGGACGTTGTCCGCGACGAACGCATAGGGAACGGTGAGAAGAGGCTGGCGAGGAGTCAGCTCGGGGTCGCTGTTGACCTGGATGCCGAGATAGAGCGACGTGCCGCTGGACGCCGCGGTGGCGAACATGGCGGGCGTGAGCGGGTTGGTCGCGCTCGCCGCGCCGATCTGCGCCGAGAAGTATCCCGAGTCGAGCGTGATGGGCCTCTGGGTCTCCGTCCAGATGGGACTGCCCGCCGTGGCGGCGGAGTAGAGACTGAAGGTGAACGTGACCGACCCGCTCACAGGGGTAGTCCCGGTGCTGTCGAACAAGCGGCCTTGCTCGGTCAAAAGCAACGGAACGCCGGGGGTGGGGGTGCTCGCGCCGAAGGACGGCGCGTCGAAGACGCCGACCACCGTGACCGTGCCAAGTGCGATGAAAAGCCGTCGCCTAGACATTCTGCCTGCTCCTCCTGCCTTCGCCGTGGGTCACTGGGTGCCGGCGATGACGCCGCCCCTGAGCGTGTAGTTCGTCGATGTCCCGACGATCATGTTGGCGGTGCCCGGTCCTTCGCCCACGGCACCGATGAGAAGGTAGTTGGTGCTGGTGCTCGTGTTTCCACCGGCCGTCATGTCGAGCCCGGGCCGGTTGGGGATGGGGATCGTCGTTTCCAGAGGCGCGTCCTCGACGGTCTCGCCGTCGGACGCGGTCGCGCCGTCGCTGGCGTCGGAGACGCCCCCGCTACTGCTGCCGCCGCTGCTGCCCCTCGCGTCGGGGCCGATGGTCGCGGCGTCGCTCTCGCCGCCGCTTCCGCCTGCGGTGAAGTCACCCAGAAGGGATGAGCATCCAGCCGTCAGAACAAGCAGAAGGGACGCGAACGGTGCGACTCTCGAACAAGTCCCCATCAGAAAAAACTCTACGGCAATAGGAGAAGGATCACAACGAATGAGCGAAGGCGTGCTCGGGGCGTCTCGTTCCCCACATCAGCCACTCGAGGCCAGCCACAATATATATCTCGAGCGCCCGTCTCGCTCGCGCGCTCGACATCTCGACGGGCACCTCGACTAAGTTAACCGGCGCTGCCTATGGGAGACGGAAAGGAGCTCCAGGGTCTGGCCCTCAGCGTCGCTGTGGGGGTCATCGGTGTCGCCGTGGCGCTCACGAGCAAGCGGTGGAGCGGCGGCGCGGCGAGCCCCGAGGACGTGGCCCTCGGCGCCGCCCGGAAGCAGAGCGAGAGCGGCGACCGCGAGGGCGCCCTGGCGACGGTCACCGCGTGCATGAAGCGAGACCCGCGCGCCTGCCTTTGCGTGGAGCAAGCGGCGGATCTCGCGATGGACCTTGCCCATTACGAGGACGCGAAGAGGACGTTGAAGTGGGAGCCCTTCTGTACGGCGCCGGCCGTCCGCGGTCTGCGCGCCGAGGCCCTCGTCGCAACGGGACGAACGGAAGAGGGCCTCGGTGCGGCGTCGAACCTCCTCCGCGAGAAGCCCGACGAGCCGCACGCCAGCCTTGCGAAGGCCTGGGCGCTCAGCATGTCGGGCTTCTCGCCGGAAGCGCTTGCCCTCGGGGAGGCCGCCCTCCGAGGTCGGCGGAGCGTGCGAGCCCTCCTCCTGGTCGCCAAGCTACGCGCGGGCGCCGGTGACTCGACGGGCGCGCGCGCCGCGATCGAGGAAGCGTCGCGACTGGAGCCGGCCGACCCGCGGGTCGCGTTCGACCTGGGCATCGTAGAGCAGGGCGAGCACCACTACCGCGAGGCCCGCGAGGCGTACCTACGGGCCCTTTCGCTCGACCCGCGGATGGCCGACGCTCGTTATCAGCTCGCGGTCCTCACGCACGGTGTCCAGGCCGACGACGAAGCCCGCCATCACCTCGACGAACTCGCCGCCATTGCACCCAACGACCCGCGCATCGCTCCGCTGCGCGCCACGCTCCAGAGCAAGTGACGATCGAGCCGCGTCTCTACGACGTCGTCATCTTCGACAGCGTCGGCATGCCCTACACGGGCTCGACGCTCCGGCACTCGGGGCTCGGTGGCTCGGAGTTCGAGTTCATCCTCCTCGCCGAGGCGCTCGCCCGGCGCGGCCACTCGGTGCTCGTCCTGAACAACACGCTCCTGCCCGCGAGCGAGATGGGCGTCGACTACGTCAACCAGAAGGCGGCCCTCGCCGGATCGTTCGCGTGCAGGTCGCTCGTCGTCGCAAGGTACTCCTTCGTTCCGGCCGTGCGCTTCGACCGGCTGATCGTCGCTGCGTCCGACATGCCCGGCCGGGCGTACGACCATCTCGCGCCGTACTTCGCGGCGGCAGCGAGCGCGACTCTCGTGGCCGTCTCGGCATGGCAGCGGGCCCTCTTTCCGTCCCAGTGGAACGCGCTCGTCATTCCCAACATGCTCCCGGACAGCGTCTACTCGCACGAGGCGAAGGCCAACCCAGCGCGGTTCGTCTACGCCAGCGCGGCCATCAAGGGCCTGCGCGAAACGGTGGAGACGTGGCAAGAGGTGAAGCGCTCCGGGGCGCTCGAAGGCGCCGAGCTTCTGGTGTGTACCCCCGGATACGACGCGGTCGACGAGGCCGCGCTTCGGCAGGCGGGTGTGCGGTTCGCGGGGAGCCTGCCGTTCGATCAAGTCGTCGAACAGATCGCGGGCTCGGCGGGTCTCTTTTACGTGAACCGCCTCCCGGAGACGTTCTGCATCGTCGCCGCCCTCGCAGAAGCGCTCCGTCGCCGCGTGCACATTCTCTGCCTCGGCGACGTCGGCGCCTTGCGCGAGACCGTGCGGAGCCCGCTCGTCACGTCGAACCGCGAGGAGTTCATCCGATCGCTCGTCGAGGCATACTCGTCGGCCGACGATCCCCGCTGGTACGCGTCCCCGAAGGACTACCGCGAAGGGACGGTCTTTCCGGCGTGGCTCAGCGCGCTCGGTCTGGACCGGAAGGAGGGCCCCGACGTCGCCGGCGCACTGGGCAAAGCGCCCACCGTGTGCTTGAACATGATCGTCAAGAACGAAGCGCACGTCATCCGGCGCTGCCTCGAATCGGTTCGACCGATCGTCTCTTACTGGGTCGTCGTCGACACGGGGTCGAGCGACGGGACCCAGGACATCGTCCGCGCGACGATGAAGGGAATCCCCGGCGAGCTCCACGAGCGACCGTGGAAGGACTTCGGGCACAACCGCACCGAGGCCATCGAGCTCGGGCGCGGGAAGGCCGACTACCTTCTGGTCATCGACGCCGACGACGTGCTCGAACGTCGTGGCGAGTTCACGCTGTCGGCGCTGACTCTCGACGCTTACGACGTGCGCGTCGAAGACGCGGGGAGCGCCTACTACCGGACCCACATCTTCCGTTCGGATCTCGACTATCGCTACAAGGGCGTGCTCCACGAGTCGCTCGTGTCGTCCGGGAGCCGGACCGCCGGCAGGCTCGACTCGCTCCTTTACAGGCGGCTCGGAGGGGGAGGGCGGTCGCGTGACCCGGAGAAATTCCGCAAGGACGCGGCGATGCTCGAGGAGGCGCTGCGAGCAGACCCGGGCGACGCTCGCTACGCGTTCTACCTCGCGCAGAGCTGGCGAGACGCGGGCGAGCTCGAGAAGGCCCTGGCGGCGTACGACGTTCGAGCGAAGATGGGCGGCTGGGCCGAGGAGGTGTGGGCGTCGCTCTTCGCGATCGCGCAGCTCTCGGAGCGGCTGGGCAAGGGCGACGACGCCGTCGTCTCCGCATTTCTTCGAGCGCACGAATCGCGGCCGCAGCGCGCCGAGGCGCTCTGCTATCTCGCGCGGTTCCTCCGCCTGAAGAACCGCTTCGCGCTCGCTCACGTCTTCGCTGCCGCCGCATCGCAGATCCCTCGACCGGCGGACATCCTCTGGGTGGACGAGTCCACGTACACGTGGCGCTCGCTCGACGAGTACGCGATCTCGTCCTTCTACGTGGGCCGGCACCGCGAGGCGATCGCCGCCAACGAGAGGCTCCTTGCGAGCCCGCATCTGCCGGAGTCCGAGCGTGACCGCGTTCGAAAGAACATGGCGTTCAGCACGGCGGTCATCGGCCCGGGCGCGGCGCCGAAGGCGTGAACCGTCACCGCACCGTGCGTGTCTCGTCCAGGGCGAGCAAGAGATCGCCCAGCATGCGGCCCCGGTCTTCGATCGCTTCCCGCGTCCCGACGACCGCGAGCGCACGGGCGATCGCGCTCCGGTACGCGTCGGAGGGCAAGAGATGGGCAAGGCGGGCCAAGAGGCGCACGGCCATCACGTTGTCCTCGAAGGGCTTTCGGCGGACCGCGAACACGCCCACCGCGTTCGTGTCCGGCGTCGACGCGTAGAAGCCGCCGTCGGGGTCGGCGAGCTCACGGACGATGAAGTCCCCGATGCGCCTGGCGGCCTCGAGGGGCTGCGGGTCGCGCGTGGCCTCGTGGAGCCGCGCGAGGGCGAAGCCGAATGCCGCGTTGTCCGCCAGGTAGAGAACGCGCCCGTCGTCGCCGGCCGCGTGCGTGATGCCGCCGCGATCGGTCGCGTGCGTGGAGAGCACGCGAGCGGCCGCGCGCTTCGCGCTCTCGAGGACGGTCGCGTCTCCGGACGCTTCCCACAGCGTCACGTAAGCAGAGATGGCGAGTCCGTTCTCGCGCCCGTATTCGTTCGTGTCCACCCGCGGGATCCCGAGCGCTCGCCTCTCCGCGTCGCTCTTCGCGTAGTACTCGTGGCCGGCGACGAAGGGCTTGCCCGGGTCGTGGGCGTTCAGGTCGGCGTCCATCGTCGCGTAGAAGCCTCCGTCTGGTCCCGTCAGAAACGCATCGACGAATCCGCGCACCGCCCGCGCAGTGCGGAGCCACGCGGCGTCACGGGTCAGGGCGTACGCGGCCGCGTAGTTGTCGATGGCCCCCGCTTCGTAGGTCATCAGCTTCTCGTAGTGGGGATGGAGCCAGTCGCCGTCGGTCGAGTACTGGCAGATGCCGCCCCAGATGGGGTCGACGATCCCGCGCTGGCGATCGAGCGTGAGGAGGGCTCGCCGCCGGGCCTCGCCGTCTCCCGCGCGTGCGCGAGTGAGCACCCACGCATTATCCCAGTAGAGGGGCACCTTCTGCGCGTGTCCCCAGCTCCCTTGTTCCGGGTCCCAGAAGGTCTCGAGCTGACTCTTGGCCATCGCCTCTACGCTCGCGAGCCCGGCCGCGTCCAGAGTCGCAGACCTCCCCGCGCCCGCGCTGGCGCCCTGACCCTTGCCCGTCTCGATGCCTCCCGCATCCGACACCGCGGTCAGAATTTCGATGAACCGTTCGGGTGCGAGGTAGCCCTTGTACTTGCCGATCTCCTTGCCCTCGGGCGTCATCAGCACGGTGGCCGGCCACCCCCAGTCCTGATACCGCTCCTGGAAGTCCGGACGGGTGTCGACGTCGACCTTCACGGCAATGAAGCGGGCGTCGAGGACCTTGCGGACATCCGGGTCGTGGTAGGTCGTCGTCTCCATCACGTGACACCAGTGGCACCACTCGGCGCTGCCGTCGATGACGAGGAAGCGCTTCTCGGCGTGAGCGCGCGCGAACGTTGCAGCGTCCAGCTCGGCCCAGACGAGCGGCGGGGCGGTTGCCAGGCTTTGCGGCTCTCGGGGACGCTGTTCCAACGTGGGTGCCTTGGCCGCCGTGGGTTGCCGCGAGGGCGCGCACGCCGCCATACACACCAGAAGCACCCAGCCGGCGCGCGTCATGGGAGACGTACGAGCAGGCTCGACGCCGGTTACTCGGGCGCCCGCCAGTTCACGAGACGCACGCTCCGCTTTGCGGCGCGGTACTCGATCGATCGTCGCATCCCGCTCGCGTCGCCGCCGATCTGCAGCGGCAACGGCCGGGAGAAGGTCATTCGCACGTGCGTCGCCATCCAGTCGTGCATGCCCTCTAGAGGATGGGCTCCGCGCCATAGCTGGGGAATCGAAAGAACCGCGCCAAATGCGCCTCGGTCGTACGCGCGGACGCTGAAAAAACCGGGCATGCGCTCGGCGAACGGAAACGCCTTGAAGCCGTAGCCGAAGGTGGTGCATGTGGCGACCGACGCGATCCCCGCCGGCGCGTCGTAGATGACGGTGCCGGGTCCGACGCCCTCCAGCCTGTGTGGCGTTCCCGAAGCGTCGAGCGTGAACACCTCGGGGCCGAGGTTCTCGATGACGAGGTGGGGGTTGCCGAAGAGGACGACCTTCGGCACCGTCCGGAGGATGGTCGCGGAGAAGTAGCCGTAGACGCTCTTCGACAGACGTCGCCCGGGTCCCTTGCTGGCCGCAAGCTGCCGCTTGTAGTCCTCCAGGATCATCGCGTCCCAGCCCGAGCCCGCGAAGTGGGCAAGCGTCCCCTCGACGTCGACCAGCGTGCAGCGGCGCGCCGGGAGGATCCCAGGGGTGTGTGCGAGACGGTCGAGACAGCGATGCAGCTTGGGAGCCCCTAGGGCGTGCGCCCATCCGTTCCCCGTGCCGAGGGGCAGTACGCCCACGGTCGGCAACGGCTCGTTCTCGGGCGTGACGCGGTCCAGCGCATTCAGGAGGGCGACGGCGGTTCCGTCCCCGCCGGCGGCGAAGAGACCCCGGGGCGACGGCAGCACGCGCAGCCAAGCGTCGATCTCTTTCGTCGACTTCGTGAGCCGCACACTGGCTCCGGGGAGGGAGCGTCCGATCTGGACCGCGACCCTGCGTCCTCCCCGCTTGGCATTCGCATTGACGAGGATCGCGAGCCCCGTGCCCGGGACGCCTTCGTAACTCGGCTCCGGCCAGCGGGACGCCTTCACCGTGGGGCTGGTCAAAGCGCCGTCTCCAGCGTGGCTCGAACGAGACTCATCAAGTCCGCGCGCCCTGCCTTGCCGCGCGCAGCATAAGGACGAGGATCGATGCTCGGGTGAAACGTCACGCGCACGCGTGCCCCCGCACGGGAGAGCACCCCGTGGGCAGGCAGTACGTCGCGAGTGCCCGAAAGAGTCACCGGCAAGATGGGGAGCTCGGATTCGAACGCGAGATGGAAGCCGCCTTTCTTGAACGGCAGAAGTTGTCCGGTCACGCTTCGCGTCCCCTCCGGCGCGATCCAAACGTGCGTGCCGCTGGCGAGAAGGGAGCGCGCGCGCTCCAGGTTGCGGATCGCCGACTCTCTGTTTCCGCGATCGACGGCGACGAACCCGGCCGCGGCCAACGCGTTGCCGAAGATAGGGACGCGGAAGAGCTCCTTCTTGGCGATCATCCGAATGTTCGGTCCGAGGACGTGGAAGAGGACCGGGATGTCGTAAAGCGACTGGTGATTGCTCATCACGAGGTAGGTCGCACCCGGCGCGGCGTTCTCGCGGCCCACGAGGTCGAGGTGTATGTGAGCGTTCTCGACGACGTGGCGCGCCCAGCGATCGAGGCGGTCGTCGCAGACTTGGCGAGTGACGCGTCCGCTGAACGCCTCCAGCATCGTGGGGAACGAGATGGCGAGCGTCTCGTAGACGTTGCGGACCGACAGGGCGAGCGAGGCGCTCATCGGCGAATCCCACGTAACACGAATGGCGGGGCTCGGCATCGCCAGAAGGCAAGGTCAGGAGCGCCTCTTTCTAGAGGTGTGCCGGACACCCTCGCCGACCCTTGCTATCGCGAAGTCCCCTCCGTAGCATGGCCCGGCCCGCGGCGGCGATTTCCTCACGCGATTTCGCGCGGTTTCGCTTTACTCGGGCGAGGTGTCAGCTCCCCGCCGGCTACATGTGGACGAGAACTTCACAAGGTGATGGATGAGCGCGAAGACGATCAAGAGCGCCCTCGGATTGTTGCAAGACGATCCGGACAATGGCCCGGCGTGGGCCGAGCTCCGCAACGAACTCGCAGCCGACCCCGGCATGAGTCCCGCCGAGCTAGAGAAACTGCTCGAGGCGGCCCGCCGTGCGCACGAGGGGCGCCGTGAGTACGAGGCCGTCGCCAAGTTCCTCGAGATCGAGGCCAGCATCGCCAGCGGCGGTCGCGAGATAGAACTTCTCGTCGAGCGCGCGCGCGTTCTCGACGAAGACCTGTTGGACGACGATGGGGCTCGGGCGGCGTACGAGAAGCTCGTCGCCGTCCGGCCGGACGACGCTCACGCGGCCGAGGCTCTGGAGAGGAGCGAGGCCAGGCGAGCGAAATGGTCCGAGCTCGTCGACCGCTACGCCCAGGAGGCCCAGGGCGCGGGCGACCCCGCGTTCCGAAGCTCGCTCCTCGTGAGCGCGGCGGAAGTGACGTACCGCTACGGCGGACACGGGGACAAACGTGACGTGGAGCGGCTCCTTGCGCTGCTTCGAGAGGGCCTTGGGCTCGACGCGAAGAACCGCAGGGCCGAGATTCTCATCGAGCGCGTCCTGCGCGAAGAGCAGCGGTGGGACGAGCTCGCGCAGACGCTCGAGCGGTTTGCGAGTGAAGCCACTCAGAAGGAAGAGAAGATCGCCGGATGGGTGCGTCTCGCGCGCGCCTTCGCGAAGAAGCTCAAGTCGCCCGAACGAGCTGCGGCGGCGTACGAACGGGTCATCGACGTCGCGCCGGGCAACCAGGAGGCCACGAGCTTTCTCGCCGATCACTTCACGGCGAGCGAGATGTGGGAGCACCTCGTTGCCCTCTACGAAGGGCAGCTCACCGCGGGCGCGCTCCGCGGCAAGGAGGAGGAGTTCGGGGCGATCTTGCAGGTCGCAATGGTGCACTGGCGCATGCGCGGCAAGCCCGACGCGGCCGAACCGTGGTTCGAGAGGCTTCGCAAGCTCGAGCCTGCGAACCAGGGCATGCTCTCCTTTTTCCGCGAGCTGTGCGCGGCGCGAGGCGAGAACACCAGGCTCGCCACGATCTTGACGGAAGCGCAGCGCAGCATCGCTGATGGGCCCGAGCGCACGTCGATAGGGGCGGAGATTGCCAAGCTCTCGGAAGAAGGCGCCAACGCTCAGAAGGCGATCGAACAGTGGCGGACGCTCCTGCGTCAGGATGCCAACAACAAGGAGGCGCGCGATGCGCTCAAGCGCCTCTACCGGCAAACGGCCGGCTTCAACGCCCTGACGGATCTCTTGCGTCAGGAGCTCGAGAAGATCCCGCAAGGCGACGGGGCGGCGCGGCTGGTGGTGCTGCGCGAGATTGCCGGCGTGTACCGCGATCACGTGCGGAGCGACTCCGCGCTCGTCACGGTGCTGTCGCAGATCGTCCAGCTCGACGGGAGCGATCTCGAGAGCGTCCGTGAGCTCGTCCGGGTCTACGAGGCCCTGCAGCGCTGGCGCGACTTGCTCACGATGCAGGCTCGTCAGGCGGAGCTCGAGCCGGAGCCCACGGTCAAGGCCGAGCTGTGGCGCGCAATCGCGCGGCGCTGGCTCGACCAGTTCTCCAACGTGCAGAACGCCGTCGAGGGCTACGAGAAGCTGCACGCGATCGACCCGAAAGACCGCGAAGCCGTCGACCGCCTGCGCGAGCTCTACGTCAAACGGCGAGCGTACAAGCCCCTCTACGAGTTGCTCGCTGCAGAGGCGGACGCGATGCCCGCCGGGCCCGAGCGTCGCGATATCTGGATGGAGATGACGAAGCTCGCCGCCGAGCGCCTGGACATGGGCGCGCAGGCAGTCGCTCTCTACAAGCGAATACTGGAAGAGGAGCCCTCGTCCACGACCGCTCTCGATGCGCTGGAGAAGCAGGCGGAGCGCGACAAGGACTTTGCGACCGTTGCCGAGGCTCTCGAGCGGCGAGCCGCCGTTGCGGCCGACGACGCGACAAGGCTGACCGTCCTGCAGAAGCTCGGCGGCATTTACTCGGACCGGTTGCACGACCACGCCAAGGCGATGAGCGCCTGGCAGCGCGTCCTCGCGATCCAGCCGGGGCATGCGAAGGCCCTGCGCGTCCTGCGTGACAGTCACGTCGCCATTGGCGACTACGACGGGCTCACCACCCTTTACGCCCAGAATGGCGACTGGGAGGGTCTGGTCGAGGTGCTCTCGGGCGCCGCCGACAAGGCGGCCGACCCTGAGCTCAAGGTCGACCTGAGCTTCCGCTGCGCGACGGTTTTCGTCGAGAAACTGAACGCCCCCGATCGGGCCTTTCGTTCGTACGAGCGTGTCCTTTCCGTTCGCCCCGACGACGCGCGAGCGGCCTCGGCGCTCGTGCCGCTCTACGAGAAAGAGGAGAAATGGGGGCGCCTTCCGGCGCTCTACGAGATCCTCCTCGGGCACGCAGGTTCCGTCGACGCCAAGCTCGAGCTCATCGACAAGCTGGTGCAAGTTACCGGGCACGAGCTTCAAGACCGCGCGTCGTCCTTCGCGTGGGCACGCAAAGCATACGAGCTCGCCCCAGAGCGGGCCGCCGCCCTCGGAGAGTTCGAGAAGGCGGCTCGCGCGGCCGGACAGTGGGCCGGGTTCGCGGAGACGGTGAACGCGAGACTCAAGGCCCTCGAGGCCTCCGCGCCTTCCCCGGGAGAGGGAGGACGAGGCTCCGGCAAGAAAAAGAAGAAGAAGGACCGGGAGAGCGATTCGGGTGGACGGCGCGAGGAGGTGCGCGTTCTGCGCGCGAGGCTCGCGGAGGTCTATGCCCGCGAGATGGGGCGCGTGGATGAAGCCGTGCAGACTTACCGTTCGCTCGTCGAGGAGGACGACGGGGACGATCTTGCCATCCAGACCCTCGATAGGATCTTGCGCGAGGCGAACCGGCGCGACGACCTCCGCTGGCTCTTCGAGCTTCGCATGGAGCGATCGAACACCGCGGCGAAGCTCGACCTCATGTCCGAATGGGCCATGCTGGAGGAGGACGCGTTCGGCTCGCCCGAGCGTGCGGTCGATCTCTATCGGAGAATGCTGCAGGTGTTGCCTCACCACGGGGCCGCGCTGCGCGCGCTCGCGCGCCTGCTGCGCGCTCAGGGAGACGCCGCGGGAGCTGCGGAGGTCATCGCGCTCGATCGGGACCAGCGCGAGGGGGCAGAACGCGCTGCGCGTGAGATCGAGCTCGCCAAGCTCTACGTCGACCCGCTCAGGAGGTACGCGGAGGCGCTCGCGGCGTGCGAGCGGGCCCTGGAGATATTGCCCAACGACGCGCGTGTCATCGAGGTCGTCGAGCAGTTGCTGCCCGTGCCCGAGACGCGCGCGCGAGCCGCTTCGATTCTGGAGCGCGGCTACGAGAAGCTCGGCGACTCCCGGCGACAGGCCGAAGTGCTCGAAGTCCTCATCGCAACCACCGCGGCGCGGGACGATAGGCTCGCGCTTTACGGGCGGCTTTCCGAGGTGCACGAGCGCAGTCTCGGCGATGCGACCACTGCATTCGACGTCATCGCGCGTGCTGCCGGCGAGTTTCCCACCGAGCTCCCGCTCTGGGATCGACTGACCGCTCTTTCCGCGATGACGGGGCAGGCCCAGGCACTGGTCGACGCCATCGGCGCCGTCGTTCCTCATGACGGTCCGAGCGGGCTCCCTGAGCTCGTCGAGCTCGACCTCGCGGAGCGCGCCGCAACGCTCTTCGACGAGAAGCTTGGGGACGCGGATCGCGCGCGTCCGTACCTGGAGCGCATGCTCGCGCGCCAGCCGGGCAACGAGCGAGCGTTCCACCGCCTCAAGCAGATCTTGACGACGCGCGAGCAATGGAACGAGCTCGGCGCACTCTACGAACAGGTCGTCGCCGCAACGGCCGACACGGTTCGCCGAGCGGAGCTCCTCGCGGAGGTCGCCCTCGTCGCCGAGGAGATCACTGGCGACCGGCCCAAGGCCATCGCCTACTACGAGCGAATCCTCGAGGTCGATCCCGGACACGAGCAGGCGATTCGGTCGCTGGACAGCCTCTACGCGAGCGAAATGAGGTGGGACCGCCTCGCGCAGCTGCTCGAGCGCCGCCTGCAGGGGGCCGTCGGGGAGGACAGGACAGAGCTCGAGCAACGACTCGGCACGCTGCTGTTCGTCCGTCTGGGTGACGCGTCTGGGGCCCTCACCTACCTGGAGCAGGTGCTTCGCGTGCGTCCCGGTGCGACGGAGGCCCGGCAGCTGGTCGAGAAGATTCTAGACGTTCCCGAGCTACGGTCGCGTGCCGCAATTGTCCTCGAGGCGGTCTATGCGGAGCGCGACGAAGTGCCGGAGCTGGTGCGTGTTCTCGAGATCCACCTCGAGTTCGCGAGCAGCCCCAACGAGCGCCGCGACCTGGTAAGGCGCGTGGCGGAGCTTCGTGACGAGCGGCTCCGGGACGACGCCGGCGCGCTCGAGGCGTTCGCGCGGTTGTTGCCTCTCGATCCGGACGACGCGCGCGCGCGTCACCGCATGCTGGAGATCACCAAGCGAACCGGCGCCAGCGATCGGGCGGCCGGGGTATTGACGGCGACGGCGGCTGCCGCGGGAGCGCCGCTGCCGCGCGCCGAGATCCTGATGGACGTTGCGCGCCTCTACGAGAGCCAGCTCGACGATGTCGCGCGCGCCGAGCAGGTCTACCGGCAGGTCCTGGAACTTGCGCCGGACGACGCAGCCATCGCCCTTCCTGCCTGCCGGGCGCTCGAGAAGATTTATGCGCGCGGAGACAGCAGGCGCCTGGCGGAGATCCTCAGCGTGGAGGTCAAGCTGGAGGACGATCCTGCCGCTCGCCTCGAGCTCCGGGGGCGTCTCGGCGAGCTGTGCGAGACCGTACTCGATGACCCTCGCGCGGCAATCGAGGCCTGGCGGGCGCGCTTGGAAGACGATCCCGGCGACGCGCAAGCGCTCTCGGCGCTCGATCGCCTCTACGAGCGCACCCAAAGCTGGCGCGAGCTGGTCGACGTGCTCCGTGCGCGCGAGCGAATGACGGACGACCGAGACGCGCGACGCCGTCTCCTCGTACGAATCGCCATGACGCTTGCGGACAGGCTCAGCGACGTCGACGAAGCCATTCTCGCTTACCGCGCCGTGATCGACGACTTCGGTTCCGATCGGGCGTCGCTCGCGTCCCTCTCGTCACTCTATGAGGTGGCGGATCGCTGGCAGGACCTTGCAGACACGCTCGAGCTCGAGCTCGGGCTCGCGGACTCTCCGGGGGATAAGCTCGTCATCCTGGCTCGCCTCGGCGAGGTCCGGCAGAGAAAGCTCGGCAACGTCGAAGCCGCCATCGACGCCTACCGCGAGGCGCTCGGGATCGACCCCTCCGACGGCCGATGCCGGGGAGCCCTCGAGGCGATGCTGGAGGATCTGCAAGCAAGGCGCGAGGCGGCACGGATTCTGCGACCGCTGTACGAGGCCGACGCGCTGAACGAGAAGCTATTGAGGGTGCTCGAGATCGAAGCCGAGCACGCAGACTCGCCTTCCGAGAAGCTGGCGACGATCGCACAAGCCGTCCGGGTAGCGGAGGGGCCTCTCGGGGATCCGAAACGTGCGTTTTCGTATGCGGCCCGTGGCCTTCGAGAGGCTGTCGCAGACCCGGAGTTGCCGGCGTGGATCGAGCGCGTCGAGCGCCTTACGGCTCTCACGGGCAAGCATGCAGATCTCGTGAGCCTGCTTCGCGAGGCGGTCGTCGAGATCCTCGACGGAGACGTGCAGCTCGCGGTCATGTTGCGCATTGCCGAGATTGCGCGGTCGCCCCTCGGCGATCGAGCGCTCGCCAAGGAGTACTACGTTCGCGCACTCGACCTGCGCGGCGACGACCGGCGGGCGCTCGTCGCTCTCGAGGGGCTGTACGAAGAGACAGGTGACCACGCGGCGCTGCTCGACGTGGTCAAGCGACGTGCGGACGCGGCCGAGACCGACGCGGAGCGGAAACAGCTGCTCTTCAAGCAAGCGCGCCTGTGCGACGAGAAGCTCGGTGACGGCCGCGCGGCAATCGCGGTCTACGAGCAGATCCTGGACATGGGACTCGACCCGCAGGCAATCGCCGCGATCGAGCGGCTCTACACGCAGGCCGAGCGGTGGGACGACCTCGTGTCCCTCTATGAGCGGCAGATTGCCGTACCCGAGGCGTCGAACGAGCGCAAAGCAGCGTTGCACCACGCGCTCGGCAACGTGCTCGAGAAGCGCACGGGAGAGATCGACCGCGCGTTCGAGGAATACGCCGCGGCCCTCTCGATCGACCCGAAGCACCCTCAGGTGGTGGCCTCTCTCGAGGCGCTCCTCCAGCAGCGAGAGCATGCAGCGCGCGCCGCCGCGATGCTGGAGCCCGTGTACCAGGCCCGGCTCGACTGGCGGCGAGTGATGACCACGCTCGACGCCCGTCTCGACACGAGCGAAGACCCTGACGACAGGCGGATACTCCTTCGGCGCCTCGCCAAGATGCACGAGGAGCAAGCCGAGGACTATCCGGCTGCACTGGAGATAACGTCCAAACTCCTGGCCGAAGACCTGGCGGAAGAGGGAACGTGGGCGGAGCTCGAGCGTCTCGCTCGTGTCGCCAACGCAGAGGCGCGCCTCGCCGAGATCTATGCGACGGAGCTCGCGAAGATAGCGGCGGACGAACCGGCGACGGCACGCCTGGCGAAAAGGACGGGGGAGCTTTTTGAGCAGCAGAAGAACGTCGAACGCGCGCTCGAATTCTACCACCGGTCGTACAAGTTCGATCCGGAGTCGGGCGACGGAAGCTTCGAGGCGATCGACAGGCTCCTTCGTGAGGCGGGTCGGTCAAGCGAGCGGGTAAAGCTCTACCGCGATGCCCTCGACTTCAAGAACGAGCCTCAGGAGCGACTCACCATCCTTCATACGATCGCGCTTCTGGAAGAGGTAGAGCTACACGACGAGGCCGCGGCGATCGACACGTACCGCGCGGCGCTCGACGTCGACGAGGGTGACGTTCATTCCCTCGAGGCGTTGTCCCGCCTCTACGCTCGCGCCGAAAGATGGAGAGACCTCGCCGAGCTCACTCGCCGTCGCGCGGAGCAGAGCGCGCGTCCCGAAGACGAGGCCCGTTTCCGAATGGCGCTGGCCAGCCTGCTGATTGACAGGCTCTCGGAGCCGGAGGCAGGCATCGACGAACTGCAAGCGGTCGTCGAGTTGGCGCCCCCCGGTGCGGCGGGCGCGGGCGCCGAGGCGGTGACGCTTCTCGAGCGGCTGCTGCAGGGGTCCGCGCACAAAGGCCGCGTGGTGGACATCCTGCGCCCCATCTACGAGCGCGCCGACGACTGGCGGCATCTGACGTCGGTGAACGAGCAGCGGCTGGCGCTCGCGACGGACGATTCCGATCGAATCGCCATCCTGCGCGAGAGCGCGAAGCTCTGGGAGGAGCGCGGCGGCGATCGACGAAAGGCTTTCGACGCGATGCGCGACGCCTGGACGCTGGATCCAGACGACGGTGACGCCCGGGAGCACCTGGAGCGGCTTGCCGGCGCCACGAAGCGTTGGGACGATCTCGCGGACGCTTACGAGACAGCCATCGCCAAGACCGACGGCGTGACCCGGCGGGAGCTCGTCTCGGCTCTCGCGCACCTTCACGACAAGCGTCGCGACGACCCTCGGCGAGCGCTTGAAGCGTGGAATCGGCTCGTATCGCTCGACGATACCGATCTTCAGCCGCTGGAGGAGATGGATGCGCTGGCGACGCTGCTCAGCGACTGGGGGACGCTCGTCCGCGTCCTGACGAAGAAGGCCGACCTCGTACCGGACGATGAGACGCGCGCGGCCACGTGGCGGCGGATCGGCGAGGCGAAGCGCGACATGCTGGAGGACGCGGCGGGGGCGATAGATGCCTATGAGCACGCTCTCGAACTCGAGCCCGCAAGCACGTTCACGATGGACAACCTCGTCGCCCTTTATGAGGCGAAAAATGACGGGAAGCGTCTTGTCGATCTCTACCGACGTCGGGTGGAGCTTTGCGGGGAGGACGACGAGGCGCTGAAGTTCCAGCTGCTCGTCGACGCCGCGGCACGTTACGAAAAGGACCTCGGAGACCGGCGGGAAGCCGTCGAGTGCCTGGTGCAAGCGCTGGCAGTGCGGCCGAGCGATCGCGGAGTCTTGGGCCGGCTCGACGCCCTGTACTCGCAAGAACACATGTGGCCCGAGCTGCTGGACAACTTGAAAGCTCAGGTAGCCCTCGTGACCGCGCTGGAGGACAGGCAGCGGCTGACCAAGCGCATCGCGGCTCTCCACGCGGTCGAGCTGCAGGATCCACAATCGGCGCTCGAGGCGTACCGCGAAGTGTTGTCGGCGGGGTTCGACGAGGAGGCTGCGGCGGCCATATGGAGCCTCGGCGAATCGCACGATGACCTCAGATCGGATGCGGCTGACGCGCTCGAGCCGGTGCTGCGCGCTGCGGGTAAGCACGCCGAACTGGCCTCGGTTCTGGAGCTTCGCTTGCGCGGTCAGACGGAGCCGGCAGACCGGGCGCTGACTTTGCGAGCTCTTGCTCAGGTATCGGAAACGGCGCTAGCGGACGTGGATAGGGCGCAGTCCGCGCTGATGCGCGCGCTGGCGGAGGAGCCGCAGGATGCCTCGGTGCATGCAGAGATCGAGCGGCTGGCGGCAAGGGTCGGACCCGAAGGGTGGTTGCGGTACGCGGATGCCCTGCAAGAGCGTGTGTCGGCAATCTTCGACGCCAACATCGCGGCGGACCTATGCATGCGACTGGGCCGAGTAGCCGAGGAGAAGCTGGACGACCCATCGCGAGCGGCGAGAGCTTACGTCGCGGCAACCGAACGGCTCGGTGACGACGCGGCGGTGCTCCGTGCGCTCGACCGACTCCTGGAACGACTACGAGATGGGAAAGGCCTTGCTGACGTCCTCGAGCGTCGCATAGCGGTCGAGGCCGACGCGAACGTGCAAGCGGAGCTATTTCACCGGCTGGCGACGATCCAGTTGCAGGAGTTCGGCGAGAAGGCGCGCGGTCTCGCGACTCTTCGGCAGGCCCTCGAGCGCGTCCCCGACCACGCGCCTAGCCGCCAGAGCCTCGAAGCGCTGCTCGACGACGATGCGCTCTTCGACGAGGCGTTCGAAGCGCTCGAGTTCGTGCACCGCGCGCTCGGCCGCAGCGAGGACCTCGCAAAGCTTTACGAGCGCCGAGTGGCGCGAGCCCAATCGACAAGCGACCGAACGCGCGCCAGACTCGAACTCGCCCGCATCCTTGAAGGGATGGTGGGGGATCGCCCTCGTGCGCAGCGCGCCGTCGAGGCAGCTGTGGCGGAGGACCCGTCGGACGAGGACGCCCTGATGGAGCTGGAGCGCCTCGCGGTCGCCAATGGGGCGTGGGCTACGGCTGCAGACACCCTTGCCGGAGCTCTGGAGTCCGTCGAAGACCTCGCCGCCACGACGCGCGGCGAGCTCTGGATTCGCGTCGCGACTTGGCGGCGCGACAACCTCGGCGATCCGAGGCGAGCGGAAGAGGCTTTCGCGAAGGCTTTGGCCATTGACCCCGAGAATCTGGAAGTCCTGCGTGCGCTCGAGGATATACGGAGGGCACCTGGACGAGAGCGGGAGCTAGTGCACACGTTGCGCACCCGTGCGCGTCTCGAGACGGACATCGGAACGAAGCGAGCGCTACTTCGGGAGGCAAAGGCACTGGCGGAAACGCCGGTTGGAGATCGGGAGCTCGCAGAGGCTGTCCTTCGGGACCTGATCGCCGAGGACGAAGGCGACACCTGGGCGCTCGAGGAGCTGACGCGGCTGCGCGCCGCCGTCGGCGACGATCCGGGGGTCGTCGTGCTGCTCCTGAAGCGCGCCGAGCTCGCGCTCGAGGGCGTACAGGCCCTGGCGCTCAAGCACGAGGCCGCGACGGTCCTGGTCGACAAGCTCCGAGACGCCGCTCGAGCCATCACCCTCTACGAAGAGATTCTCGATGCGGAGCCATCGGACGCGCAGGCTGCCGCGGCACTGCGGACCCTGTACGCGGACGCGGGGCGCGACAAGGATCTCGCAAGGCTCTTGTCACGTCTCGTGGACGTTGCGACCACCCAGGAAGAGCGCGCCACCCTGCGCATAGAGCTTGCCCGGTTGCAGGCGGACCGATTCCGCGCCCCCGACGACGCGATCGAGACCTTGCGGGGTATTCTCGACGAGGATCCGTCGCATCCGCAGGCGGTGCTGACGCTCTCCCAGCTCTTCGAGCAGACCGGACGGGATGCGGAGCTTGCAGATCTGCTCAAAGTGCAGCTCGACGCCGCGCAGACTCGGAACGACGCGCCGGCGGAGCTCGCGCTTCTCGTTCGGCTCGCCGAGGTCCAGGAAAATCGCCTCGGCGACGTCGGTGCCGCGCTCGTGACGTACGAGCAGGTCCTCGAGCGAGATGGCACCCGCCGCGACGCTCTCGAAGCTGTCGCACGCATCGGCGAAAGGCGCGCAGAGTGGGACAGGGCAGCCGCAGCATTGACGAAGCTCGTCGACCTGGCGACAGGAGTCGAGGGTGTCTCGTGGGCGCTGCGACTGGCCGAAGCGCGAGAGAAGACGGGGGACGCCGCAGCCGCCGAGGTCGCCTTGCGTCGTGGTCTAGCACTGGATCCGGCCAACCCTGGACTACGGGCCACGCTCCGCACGCGATGGGAAAAGGCGGAGAAATGGAGCGAGCTCAGCGAACTCCTGGTGGGCGACGCAGATCTGATCGCGGCCGCCAATCCTGACGCGAAAGTGATTGCCCTGGAGCCCCCGCCAAAGGGCGCGTCCATCGTTCCCGGACGGCCAGGAGTCGCGGCGACACCCTCGCCGCAGGCGACGGTGCCACCGGCGATCGCCGAGCAACTTCGGCTGTTGAAGGCTGCCGCGGAGATTCACCTTCTCCGTCGAAGGAGCCCGGACGAAGCAATTCCGATACTCGAGCGAGCAGCGGCACTCGTCCCGCACGATCGCGAGCTCCTTCTTGTGCTCTGCGATGCCTACAGCAGCGCGCAGAGGGGGCGAGAGGCCGCACAGGTGCTCGAGAAGGTGATCGCGTCGTTCGGAAATCGAAGGACCAAGGAGCTCGCTCTCTACCATCATCGCCTGGCGCGGGCCCTCACGCAGCTCGGTGACAAGGACGTCGCCCTCGCGCAGCTCGATATGGCATTCAAGATCGATCCCGGCTCGGTGAATGTCCTTCGAGACCTTGGCGTTCTGGCGTTCGAGACGAACGACCTCGATCGGGCCCAGAAGACGTTCCGCGCACTTCTTCTCCAGCGTCTGGATCCGACCGTGGGGATATCGAAGGGCGAGGTTTTCTATTATCTCGGTGAGATTAGCGCGAAGCAGGGAGACAAGGCCAAGGCCGTTCAGATGTTCGAGCGGGCCATCGAGAACGATCCGGCGCTCGAGCGGGCGCGCTCGAAGTTGTCGGAGATGAAGGGGTGAACGGTGCTGGGCGGGCACTGACGGGAGTCTTGCTAGGCCTCGTCGTCCGGGCGTGGCTTGCGACCCTCCGAGTGCGTGTCGTAGTTCACCCGGGGCTGGCGGGTGCTCACGGCCGGCCCTGGGTGCTGGCCTTCTGGCACGGCAAGCAGCTCCCCTTGCTGGCCTGGCGGCGCAGGCGGGCGACGGTCGTGCTGGTGAGCCTCTCGAGCGACGGGGCGATTCAAGCGCGTGCCCTTGCCTTGCAGGGGCTGCGCGTCGTACGGGGCTCCAGCTCGCGGGGCGGCGCTCGCGGCCTCGCCGCGGTGGTGCGTACGATGAAGCGCGACGGCATGGACGCGGCGTTTGCGGTGGACGGCCCGCGAGGCCCCAGAGGGATCGCGAAGAGCGGCGCCGTCGTGGCGGCTCGGGCTACGGGGGGCGTCGTCGTGCCCATGGCGAGCTCGATCCGTCACGGCATCGTGATGGATGGCGCATGGGACAGGTTTGCGGTGGCATGGCCGTTCACGCGCGTCGATGTTGTCCTGGGCCCTCCCATAGATCCACGAACAACCACCGATGCCCGCGCAGCGGTCGAGCGCGCGCTCGAGCGACTCGACGCCGAGCTTGCCCCATGAGCGGGCGCGTCGTGATGATCGACGGCGCTGTCGTGGCTGCCAAGGAGGCGACGGTAAGTGTCTACGATCGCGGGTTCCTCTTCGGCGACGCGGTGTTCGAAGTCCTGCGTACATACGGAGCCGTGCCGTTCGCTCTCGGTGAACACCTCAGGAGGCTCAATCGCTCGGCAGGACTCGTGGCCATCACCCTTCCCGTCGACGAAAGAACGCTCGGCGGCGAAGTCGAACGCGCCGTCGCCTCGAGCGCAAACGAGGAGTCCTACGTGCGCATCGTGGTCACACGCGGGTCGGGACCGCTATCTCTCGACCCCGACACGGCGCGAGATCCGCTTCGAGTCGTCCTGGTCGAGCCCCTGGCACCTCCGGGAAGGGAGGCGTACGCGATCGGAATCGCGGCCATCACGGTTCCCACGCGCCGCTCGGTGGACGACACTCCTGCGGTTGGCGCAAAGGTGACCAACTATCTCGCAAACCTTCTTGCCGTCCGCGAAGCAAAGTTGCGTGGTGGACAGGAAGCGCTCATCGTCGATGCTCTGGGAAACGTGGTTGAAGGGGCGTCGTCGAACGTCTTCACTGTGCACGATCGTCGCGTCAGGACGCCGCCGGAGAGCGCCGGAATCTTGCCCGGAATCACGAGATGGTACGTTCTCGATGCCGCAGCTCGGCTCGGCATTGCCGTCGACCAGGGCGAGCTGAAGCCCGACGATCTTTACCGGGCCGACGAGGTGTTCATCACGTCGAGCATCCGGGAGCTTTTGCCCGTAGTGCGGATCGACGGGCGTCTCGTCGGCGCCGGAACTCCGGGTGTCGTCAGCCGACAGCTGCATCGCGCCTTCCGAGTGGCGGTCGGCGTGGGATCAGAGCCCATGCCCTGGGAGTGAGGGCTGTTCGGCTGGACCCGGCATTACCGCGATCGCATCAATCTCGACTTGGGCATTCCGCGGCAACGCCGCAACCTGCACTGTGGCTCGAGCTGGGTAGGGAGATCGAAAGGCACGCCCATAGACTTCGTTGACTGCCGCGAAGTGCGTGAGGTCGATAAGGTAGATCGTCGTTCTAACCACGTCGTCGTAGTCGCATCCGGCAGCCGCGAGCACCTCTCGCAAATTGTCCATGACGCGCTGGGTTTGGGCAGACACGTTGCCGGGAACGATTTGCCCCGTCGCCGGGTCGAGCGGGATCTGTCCGCTCACGAAGAGCATCCCTCCGGCACGCACAGCCTGGGAGTACGGTCCGATCGCACCGGGTGCGCTGCTCGTGGCAATGGCGTGCTTCATGGGCGCCAGTCTACAGCGCGCGACGGCCCGCGAGCGCTCGACCCATCGTGATCGGATCGGCGAACTCGAGATCACCTCCATGAGGTACCCCGCTCGCGATGCGGGTCATGGCAACACCAGAGGGGGCAAGTTCCCGCTTGAGCAGGAGCGCCGTAGCCTCTCCGTCGACGCTTGGGGGCGTTGCCACGATGACCTCGGTGACGGCCTCGTTCCGGATCCGGGCCACCAGACGCCCGACCGGGAGGTCCTCGGGGCCGATCCCTTCGAGCGGGGACAGGAGCTTGCCCAACACGAAATAACGTCCCCTCATCGAACCCGTGCGTTCGATCGCCAGGAGGTCGTGCACGCGCGCCACGACGCAGAGTAGCTTCGAGTCTCGCTTGGCGTCGGCGCAGATGTCACAGACCGCGCGCGCCTCGAGTATGTCGGCGATGTTCCCGCATCGCTCGCAGGGTCCGAGCTCGTCGCGCAAGGTCGAAAGCTCGCCCCCGAGGTCTCTTGCGAGCAAGTCGTCGGCGGTCAGTAGCCAAAGGACATAGCGCTGCGCCGTCTTCTCTCCGACACCCGGAAGGCGGGACAGAAGCTTGACGAGGCGACGAACTTTGGGACTCACACCATCCCAGGGATCTTGACGCCGCCTGTGACCTTCTCGAGCTCGGCCTCCATCTGCTTGTCGGCCTGCTCAATCCCCTGGTTGACCGCCGCGCATACGCCGTCGAGAACGAGGTCGATGTCCTCGGTCTTCAGCGTCTCCTTGTCGATCTCGATGCGCTTCACGCTCCGGCCGAGCGTCACGACGACCTTTACCTTGCCGCCGAGACCGTCGATTGTCAGCTCACGCTGTTTGAGCTCACCCTTGGCTTGGTCGATCTTGCGCTGCATGCGAGCGGCCTGCCGCATCAGCTCGTTCATTCCGCCGCGAAATTGCATGGGTGTGTCTTAGCTCATCCCTCTCCGGTGGGCAGCCGAACGTCGCGGAGCTGGGCGCCGAAGAGGCGGATGGCCTCTTGGACCAAAGGGTGATTTTCAACGGCGGCGCGGGCCCTCGTGAGGTCTGCGGCACGGTGATCGGCGTCGATCGCCGCGACGGTCCGCACCCCGTGGGATAGGGTTGCGGACGAGCGAACCTCCACCCGTGTTGGCGCGCCGAAGTGCGAACGTACCTCCCGGGTCAAGAGCTCGAGTGCATCAGGCTCGCCGGCGCGACCCGCGAGAAAGGTGGCGCTCGGGTCGAACCCGATCACCACGGTGGCGGCGCCGATTTCGATCGGCATCGCGTGCTCGAGGACCGCAGCGAGAGGCGGACGGATCTTGCGCACACGCTCAACTATCGTACGCCACGTGTCGATGCCAGTAGTTGCGACGTCGGGGACGGGCGTGGGGACCAGGACGGGCCCCCAATTGTCGACGCGGCGTTCGGGAGTTGGGAGGACCACCTCTAGCGGAGAGCTTTTCGGCGGGTCAACGAGTGCGAGGGCGCCACGCGTCCTTGGAATGCCCGGCTCCGAGGCGACCACGATGGTGCTGGTATTCGGGGAATTGGAGACGACGGGTCCGCCGCGACCACTTGCCCCACCCCCTGCGCGGGGCAGAGAACCTGCCGGGACCGTCCCACCAAGACGTCGCTCCAGATCTGCGACGCGCACGAGCAACTCGTCCAGGGGGAGAAGCGGGGGCCTTCGGGCCAAGCGGACGAGGGTCATCTCCAGAGCCATGCGTGGTTGGCCACTCCGCACGACGTCATCGAACGCACGCGATAGCCCCTGGAAAAGGCGGGACAGATCGTCGATCTCGGCTCGGGAAGCGAGGTCGACCACGTCACGAACTTCCTCGTCGGCCAGATCGAGCAAGTCATTCAGCGATGGCGATGGAGGTTGCGCTGGAGACACCTTCGCGACGACCAGGTTGCGTAGATGGCGCAACAGATCTCTCGTCACGTGCAAGAGGTCGAACCCTTGCTCGGAGAGTCGCGCGACGACGTCCAAGGAGGCGGCTGCGTTCCCGCCGACGAGCGCCGACGACAGCTCGTGAAGAATCGCCCGGTCAGCTACCCCGAGAACTCGAGTCACGTCGTCGCTCGTGACGTTCGTCCCGCTGAAAGCGATTACCTGATCGAGCAGACTCATTGCGTCTCGCATCGAGCCCGCGGCTTCACGCGCAAGCACTTGCACGGCCGGCCCGGTAGCCTCGATGTGTTCTTGCGACAGGACCTGATGGAGCCGTCGGGCGATTGTCTGCGTGGCGATCAGCTTGAAGTCGTAACGCTGGCATCGCGACAAAATCGTGACCGGAACCTTGTGGACCTCCGTGGTCGCAAAGATGAACTTCACGTGCGGAGGAGGCTCTTCCAACGTTTTCAGGAACGCATTCCATGCGGCCGACGACAGCATGTGGACCTCGTCGACGATGTAGACCTTGAAGCGGTCGCGCGCAGGGCGAAACCCCATGCCTTCCTGCAGACGCCGGACCTCGTCCACCCCGTTGTAACTCGCCCCGTCGATTTCCTGGACGTCGAGATCTTGCCCGGCCGTGATCTCGACGCACGGCGAGCACTCGTTACAGGGAGTGGCCGTTGGCCCCTTGGCCTTGCCTTCGCGGCCGACGCAGTTCAAGCATTTGGCGAGGAGTCGTGCGCTCGTCGTCTTGCCCACGCCGCGAACGCCGGTGAAAAGGAAGGCGTGAGCAACGCGACCCCCCGCGATCGCGTTCGCCAGCGTTCGAGCAACGTGGTCTTGCCCGACGAGGTCCTCGAACGTCTGCGGGCGGTATTTTCTGGCGAGGACGAGGTAGCTCACGAGAAAGCGCTTACAACGCGCGCCGCCGGAATGCGAGAGTGCGCTGAAGCTCTCCCGCGCCCGGGCCCGCTCAGCTCTGCGCCTTCAGCTCCTGGACCAGCTCGGGAACGGCGACGAAGAGATCTTGCACGAGGCCGTAGTCGGAAATCTGGAAAATGGGCGCGTCGGGGTCCTTGTTTATCGCGACGATGACCTTGGAGCCCTTCATTCCGGCAATGTGCTGGATCGCGCCCGAGATGCCGATCGCGAGATAGAGCTGCGGAGCGACCGTACGCCCGGTCTGGCCCACCTGAAGCTCAGGCGGAGCATAGCCGGCATCGCACGCGGCGCGGCTGGCTCCGACCGCGGCGCCGAGGGCGTCCGCGAGCGGCTCGAGCACCTGCTTGAACTGCTCCTTCAGCGAGCGTCCGCCCGACACGACCACGCGAGCCTCGCCGAGGTCCGGCCTCTCGCTGCTTCCTGCCTCCAGCTTGACGAACTCCACGCGAGACGCGGCGGCGTCGTCCGGGGCGCGCGGTTGGTTCTCGATGGGGCTTGCCCCCCCCCCCGCCGGCTCCGCGGCGGGGAACTCGGTCTGCCGCACGCTGACGACGTGTACAGGAGTCACGATTTCCAGCCAGCCGAACGCGTTCCCCGCGTACATCGGCCGTCGATACAGGCGCTTGCCTCCGTCGACTTTCACGGCGTTGATGTCTGGCGCGTACCCGGCGCCGAGCCTTGCCGCGACCCGTGGCGTGAGGTCCTTGCCGAAGGTGCTTGCCGTCGCCACGACCGTGTCCCAGCCGCCGTCTGCAGTCACCTTTGCGACCGTCGGCGAGAAGCGCTCGCAGACGTAGTCCTTGAGCGTTGGATCGTCTACGACGAGGACCCGTTGGGCGCCGAATCCGACGAGGTCCTTGGCGGCCGACGCCGCACCTGCGCCGATCGCCAGGATCGCGAATGGTGACCCTACCTGCTTTGCAAACGTGATAGCCGAGAGGGTCGACTTGCGAACCTTGCCGTCAAAAAGCTCCGCGACAACGAGAGTGCCGGCCATCACACCACCTTCGCTTCCGTCTTGAGCTTGGTCACGAGCTCTTTCACATCCTTCACCTTGACGCCCGCGGCGCGCTTGGGCGGCATCTCGGATGCTCCGTAGCGAACCTTGGGGGCAGGATCGACCCCCAGGTCGGCGAGCTTCATCTCGGCGAGAGGCTTCTTCTTGGCTGCCATGATCGCCATGAGCGCTGCGAACCGGACGCCGTCGGCATACGTGTGTGTGGCGGGAGTATGTTTCGACTGCACGCTCTTCGGGTGAACGATCTTGTCGAGGACGGTCACCACTGCGGGCAAAGTCACGCGAACTCGAGCCACGGCACCTTCGACCTCGCGGCCCACGAGAAGCGCCTTGTCGTCCTCGCTCTGGATGGCCCCGGCGAACGTAGCCTGTGGCCAGCCGAGGTGCTCTGCCAGCATCTGGCCTACCTCGTTGGATTCGTGCTCCGCCTGCTGATAGCCGAGGAGGACGAGATCGGGCTTTTCCTTGTCGACCAGCCCCTTGAGGCCTCGCGCAACGACATCGCCGTCGAGCGCCTCGTCCGTTGCGTCCACTCGGATGGCGCGGTCCGCTCCCGTCCCGAGCATAGCCCGCAGCATCTGCTCTGCCTCCTTGGGCCCGAACGTGACGACGACGACCTCGCCCTGCCGCTGCTTGGGGTTGGTTCCGTTCTCCGTGAGGCGGAGCGCCGTCTCGAGCGCGTATTCGTCGTACGGACTGGGCTTCGGTTCGAGGCCCGTCGCGTCGATCTTGCCTTGCGGGGAGAGTTTGATCTTGTTCAGGTTGTCGGGGTCACTGACCCGCTTCACGGCCACCAGGATCTTCACCGCGCTGCCTCCGGAGTGAATGGCGAATTAAGTAGCGAGTCGATAGAGGGAGCCGGCGCCCGTGTCAACCGGTCAGGGTCGACCGATCAGGATTCAGGAAGGCTGGAGCGCGTCGTCGGCCTTCGGTGTAACGTCCGGGGCGATGCCCATTACCACGGACTATCTCGTCATCGGCAGCGGCGTTGCCGGCCTTTCATTCGCGCTGGAGGCGGCCGCGAATGGCGACGTTCTGGTCGTTACCAAGCGAAGTGCGGACGAATCGAACACGAAGTACGCGCAAGGGGGCATCGCGGCGGTGCTCAGCACGGCGGACTCGTTCGACGCGCACATCGCCGACACCCTTCGGGCGGGTGCCGGGCTCTGCCACGAGCGCGCCGTCGAGGTGTGCGTCAAAGAGGGGCCGTCCAGAATCAAAATGCTTCGCGACGTCGGGGCTCGCTTCGATATGGCTGAGGGGGCCGCGGACGACGCGGATCTGGATCTGCATCTCGAAGGAGGGCACAGCGCGCGCCGCGTCGCCCACGCGGCGGATATGACCGGCCGCGAGGTCGAACGATCACTTCTCGAGGCCGTGGCGAGATCGCCCCGAGTGCGCCTGCTCGAAGGGCATACGGCGGTCGACCTCATCACCATGGCGAAGTACGGCGGCCCGGAGGTTTGCTCGGGGGCCTTCGTTCTGGACGATGCGAGTGGAAAGGTACTGACCGTTCTTGCGCGCGCGGTCGTGCTCGCGACGGGGGGCGCCGGCAAGGTCTATCTCTACACGTCGAACCCTGACGTGGCGACCGGCGACGGCGTTGCGATGGCGTACCGCGCGGGGGCGGAGGTTGCCAACATGGAATTCTATCAGTTCCATCCCACATGCCTCTTTCACCCCCAAGCGCAGCGTTTTCTCTTAACCGAGGCGATGCGCGGGGAGGGCGCCGTGCTTCGTCTGCCCGACGGGCTGGCATTCATGAAGAAGCACGATCCGCGGGGCGAGCTTGCGCCGCGAGACGTCGTCGCGCGGGCGATCGACTTCGAGATGAAGAAAACAGGCGCCGAGCACGTCCTCCTCGACATCACCGACAAGAAGCCGAGCTTCGTGAGGGAACGCTTCCCCGGTGTCCATGAGGAGTGCCTGCGTTGGGGCATCGACATCACTCGTCAGCCCATCCCGGTCGTTCCAGCGGCGCACTACATGTGCGGTGGCATCACGACCAACCTCGAGGGGCGAACGACGATTCCAGGGCTCTGGGCGATCGGAGAGTGTGCCTGCACCGGGCTGCATGGCGCGAACCGGCTCGGGTCCAACTCACTCCTGGAGGGCCTGGTCTTCGCTCACCGGGCTGCGCAGGCCCTTGCGACGAAGCTGGACCGGGACGCCCGCTGGCCGGACGTGCCGGAGTGGGAAGTTGGAAGCGCCGAACCGAGCGCGGAGGCGGTAGTAATCACGCAAAACTGGGACGAGCTGAGGCGGCTGATGTGGAACTACGTGGGGATCGTACGGTCCAACACGCGCCTGAGGCGAGCCGCGCGCCGCATCGCGCTGCTCCAAGAGGAGATCGCGGAATACTACTGGAAGTACCATTTGACCCGCGACCTCCTCGAACTCCGGAACATCGCCACGGTCGCTCAACTCGCGGTCGAGTGTGCGTCGAGCCGCCGCGAAAGCCGGGGACTTCACTTTACGACCGACTACCCGGACGTGGATTCGAAGTTTGCGCGCGATACGGTCACCAAGCGCGGTGTTCCCGCGCACCTGCGTGGAAGATGAAGCGCGTCTTCAGCCGCCCCCGGGCGAGCTGAAAAGAGGCTCGACCAGAGCGAACTTCAGGTTGGCCGCCAGTCTGTAGCGCGTCCGCCCGTACTCCCCTGCATCCCTTACCCTCTCGATGGCCGAGGGGTCGCCGAGAAGGTCTCGGACACGTGAGATGAGCACGCGCACGCGGTGCTCGGCGTCCGCGCTCTCGGGGCCGGGCCCTCCTGCTGCGCGGAGGATCTCGTCCGCGCTTAGCCCCTCGCGAGCTCGCCGCAGGAGCTGCACGACGAGGGGCTCGAGGGCGCGACGGCGCTCGAGTGAAACTTCGCGATCGTGCACACGCAGCGCATGTGCGAGCGTATCGACGACAAGCGTGGCTCCTTCCGTTGCTATTGCGATGTCCGCGAGCGGAACGCGAGTGACTCCCTGCGGGGTCGTCACGTAGATGAGCGTCTCGCCCTCCATCGGCTCGGCAACCGAGTCGAGTTCATGGGAGGAGGGCGGGATCGTCATCGAAGTTGCCGATGGACGTCCGGATTGAGGGGACGGAATCGCGCCGCTGGTCACGGGCGCGTTGACGAGGTCGAGCGTGCGCTCCGCGTAACGCACGACCCGGCTGTCCCCACACTTAAGCGCGAGTTGCCACAGATCCAGGGACGACTGTCGGTCGGGGAACACCCATCCGTGCTTCTCGCCCGAAAGGGCAGCGCGTTCGACTGCCATTCGGGCGGCGGCCTCGTCTCCGAGAGTCAGCGCGCAGCGACCCAGCACGAGGTTCAACGAGCCTGTGACGAAGGCGTCCGGTAGGTCCTCGGAGTGACCCAGCGCGTGGTCCAAGGCCTCACGGACGAGGCCACACGCTTCTAGCGTTCGTGCGCGAGTAGACTCGAGGTCCTGCTCGTCTGCCGAGTCGAGGACAAGGTCCCCTCGCGCCTTCTCCGCCTTCGCGAGCCACTGCTTCGCAGCCGCTCCCCGCCCCAGCATTGCGAGGGCCCATGCGCGATGCGACGCCAGCTGATAGCGGAGCATCGGATGATCGGTCTCGCCGAGCACCACGAGCGCCTCATCGATCGCGTGCAGGGCTTCGATCGGACGATCCGCGGCGATCTCGACGATTGCCAGCACGTCGTAAGCATCGGCATGTCTCCAACCTGCCGCGAGGTCGCGCGCGACGGCGATCGCCTGGACACCGTGCTGCCGGCCTTCGTCGAATCGTCCGATGCTGCTCAGCGCGATCGCGAGGTTTCCGTGCGCGCCCATTGCCGTGGCGCTGCGCGCGGGCGCACGGGCGAGTGCGGCGGCGTAGTGTCGGGCAGCAGTTCGTGGGTCCGAGAGGCGCATGGACAGGTGACCGAGGGTCATGGCTGCAGGGGCATGCCAGGCTCCGTCCTCCAGGCGCTCGGCGACGTGCTCGGCGAGTCGAAGGGCCTGCGCCGCGCTCGAAAGACGGGCCAGTCGGAGCTCGAGCTGCGCCTGCGTCAGATGCAGATCCAGCTGTTCTCGAAGACCCGTGCCTCTTGGCGCGGCGGTGAGCGCACGAGAAGCATTGCGCAACTCCGCCTCTGCGTGGTCGCCGCGGCCGTCGAGGGTCGCCAGAATGGCTCGCTCGACGGCAAGACGCGCGGCATCGAGCGCGTTCCAGGAACTCGGGGCACTCGGCAGTGAAGCCGCGAGATCTCGAGCCCGGTCGATTCGCCCCGTTTCCCGGTAAGCGCGGAGCAGCCTGACTGCGAGCGTCGGATCGGTGCGCGTTCTGGCGGAAAGAACGTTCTCGATCCAGGTCGCGATGAAGGGGCCCTCATCGGCGGCCGCCAGCCGGTCGAGGAGCTGTGCACACGCTGCGACGGACACACCCTCCGCTCCGGAATGTGAAGGCGGAGGTACCGATCGGCGCGCGTCGGGTAGGGTGCCCGAGCCGGGTGGCGGCGGAGCCGACGTCCGCGGCGGAGGAACGACAGAGGGCGCGGGCACGCTCGCGCGGAGGCCCATGGATGAGGGCGGCCTCATCGACGCGGGCGCGCCGCCTCCACGGGGCGTCGATTCCTCGCCAAAGCTAGGGGGCGGTACGAACGCGCGCCGCGCCATTCAGATCAGATGGTAGCGCGGAAATGCGACGGCGTCTTCCGCCAAACAAGGCCACCACCTGTCGCTCGTCGCCGGCCTTTCGGCTAGGCTCCGGTCCCCCGCACATGCAGCCGATCGCTTCGGAGCCGATGCCGCCGGTCAGGGCCCTTCGAGACGATGGTACGGCGGATCCGGCACACGCCGCGATGCTCTCGGACGAGCTGGCGGTCGCGCTCTACGAGCACATGGTTCTGGCGCGTGAGCTCGACGAGCGTCTGGTCGCCCTGCAGCGCGAGGGACGTGTCACACAACACGCCAGCGCCGCCGGCGAGGAGGCCGCCATCGTCGGCGCGGCGGCAGCAATGTTCGACAACGATTGGCTTTTCGTCGGCCAGCGCGAGGGCGCGGCGGCCCTGTGGCGGGGCATTCCGCTCCTGGCGTTCGCTCATCGGGCGTTTGGCTCCGCGGAAGACATTGGCAAGGGTCGCGATGCGCCCGGGCCGCCGTTCAGCAGGTCGGCGCGCGTCGCCAGCGCCAGTCCGGTACTGGGCACGCAGATACCTCACGCCGTGGGGGTCGCGTGGGCGGCGCGTCTACGCCATGCGGACGTGGCCACCCTCGTGTTTTTCGGAGATGGCGAGACCAGCAGCGGCGACTTTCACACGGGGTTGAACTTTGCGGGTGTCACCAAAGCGCCGGTCGTCGCACTTTGCCGAAACAACGGCTGGGCGACCACCACGCCCGTGTCACGTCAGACCGCCAGCGCGGGCTTCGCCTCCAAGGCAGTGGCGTACGGCCTGCGCGGAGTTTGCGTCGATGGGACCGACGTCATCGCCGTGCTCACCGTCGTGCGTGAGGCTCGCGCGCGGGCGTCCTCAGGACTTGGCGGAACGCTGGTAGAGGCGCTGACCACTCAGTTGCCGCCCGGCGCCCCGACGGACGCCGTCGAAGGGGACAAGGTGCGGTCGGGGCGGGATCCGATCGTACGAATGCGGCGGTACCTCGAGCTCCGAGCTCTCTGGAGCGATCAGCGGGAGCAAAGACTGCGCGTCGAGGCTCGCGCCGACGTCCATCGAGCGCTCGCCGAAGCCGAGGCTGCGGACAAGCCGGCCAGGTGGAAGCTCTTCGACGACGTCTACGAGCAGATGCCGTGGCACCTGCGTGAGCAGCGTGAAATGCTCGGAACGGGAACCGAAACGTGAGCCAGTGGAACATGGTGCAGGCCATCAACGACGCCCTCCGCCACGAGATGCGGCGGGACGACCGCGTCGTGGTCCTCGGCGAGGACGTCGGCAGGGTTGGCGGTGTTTTCAGAGTCACTCAAGGATTGTGGGACGAGTTCGGGGACGACCGCGTCATCGACACGCCGCTTTCCGAGGGCGGCATCGTGGGGACCGCAATCGGAATGGCTCTCTATGGCCTCCTACCCGTAGCGGAGATCCAGTTCGCGGATTTCATCTATCCGGCCTTCGATCAGATCGTCAGTGAGCTCGCGAAGCTTCGTTGGCGGTCAGGAGGTGAGTACCCGGCGAAGGTCGTCGTCCGGACCCCCGTGGGCGGTGGGATACGGGGCGGCCTCTACCACTCTCAATCGCCGGAGTCCCTTTTCATCCACACCGCGGGCCTCAAGGTCGTCTGCCCGTCCAACCCGTACGACGCGAAGGGTTTGCTCCTCGCGTCCCTTCGCGATCCGGACCCAGTGCTCTTTCTCGAGTCCAAGCGAATCTATCGGGCGGCGAAGGGTGAGGTTCCAGAGGGCGAGTACACGGTCCCTCTCGGCAAGGCCTCGGTGGTTCGTGAAGGACGTGACGTCACCATTCTTGCCTGGGGAGCCATGCTGTACGAGGCAATCGCTGCTGCGGACGACGCGAAGAAGCAAGGTGTGGACTGCGAGGTCGTCGACCTGCGAACTCTGTGGCCGGTCGACGTCGAGGCGATTGCGGCGAGCGTGCGAAAGACCGGGCGCGTCGTCGTCGTGCACGAAGCACCCAAGACTTGCGGCTTCGGGGCGGAGCTCGTCGCGCTGGTCAACGAAAGGGCGTTCGTCCACTTGGAGGCACCTCCGGCGCGCGTCTGCGGCTTCGATACCCCCTTCCCATACAGTCTCGAGATGGATTACCTGCCTCTCGCGAAGCGGATTTTGCCGGCGGTCGTCGAGGTCGCGAGGTTCTGAGGAGGCGAGTGCGAAATGGCGCGCTGGGAATTTACGCTTCCGGATATCGGCGAAGGTGTCACCGAAGGCGAAATCGTCGCCTGGTTGGTTCAGCCTGGGGACCGGGTCGTCGAGGACCAGCCCGTCGTAGAGATCATGACCGACAAGGCCACGGTGACGATTACGGCGCCCAAAGCGGGGCTGGTGATGGAGACCCGCGGCAGAGTCGGACAGATAGTTCCTGTCCACTCCGTCCTCGTGGTCTTCGAACTCGCCGGTTTGACGCCTTTGCCGAGAGCCGGTGGGCGTAACAACGGACGGCGCACGGCCGACGGGCCCGCGGCAACAGCGGTGGGACATATTCTGGAGGTTCTTCCCGGAATGGGGACCGCCCCGAGAGACGCGATCGTTTCCAAAGCCTCACCGAGCATCACGCCGGAGGGGTATTTCAACGAGAGACCGCTCGCAACACCGGCGACTCGCAAGTTCGCGCGGGATATGCACGTGGATCTTCGTCAAGTACCCCCCCACGGTGCGCAGGGGAGGGTGAACAGGCAGGACGTCGAGGATTTTCTGCGTTCGGGGCTTTCGGTTCCGGAGCAAGAGCTGGCGGCCAGTCGCGCGTCCGAGCAGACGCACGCGTCCTCGACGGTCGCGCCCCTAGAAGAGAGACTCTTGTTCGCAGGACTGCGCCGAAAGATCGCGCAGAAGATGTCGCAATCCAAGGGCACCGCGGCGCACTTCACTTTCGTCGAAGAGTGCAATGTTTCGGACCTCAGGGGACTCCGCGATCGATTGCGAGGCCCCGCCGCGGCCGCGGGTGTCAAGCTGAGTTTTTTGCCCTTTGTCGTGAAGGCCGTCGTCGCGTCACTCAAGAAGCATCCGATGCTGAACTCGACACTCGACGAGGTGAAGAGCGAGATAGTCCTCCGCAAATACTACAACATCGGAATTGCCACGGCGACGCCGGCGGGGCTTGTCGTGCCGGTCATCAAGGGTGCAGATCGAAAAGGCCTGCTGGACATCGCCCGGGACCTCGACCGGTTGGCCAACGATGCCCGCGCGGGGACGGCGAAGCTCGAGGATCTGCACGGATCGACGTTCACCATCACGTCGCTCGGTGCGCAGGGAGGTCTGTTCGCGACACCCATCATCAACTTTCCCGAGGTCGCTATCCTGGGCGTTCATAAGATGAAACAGAAGCCGGTCGTCAGGGACGGACAAATCGTGATTGGTGACGTGATGCTGCTCTCCTTGTCGTTCGACCACCGGATTGTCGACGGCCATGTGGGGGCCGCGTTTGCATACGAGGTCATCGGATACCTCGAGCGGCCCGAGACGCTGTTCTTGGAGATGGCTTGATCACTTGACACACCAGCTTCCAGCAAATCAAGGCGCGGGTGACGCGCGGGATGCGTCCCGGCGCCCTCGTTCCATGCGTCGCGCAGCGGTAGCAGTGCTCGCGATGAGCACGCTTCTCCGGCCGCTCAGCGCACGAGCGGACGACTCATCGCACCCGGACATTGGCGCGCAGTCGGCCCTGGGAGCCGACCAGATCCAATTCGCGGCGCACGAACACGACCTCGGCTATCGCGCCTACCTTGCCAAGATGTACGACGATGCCGCGACACACTTCGAGAACGCGTTCTTTGCGGCGCCAAATCCGGCAGAGCTTCGCTACGCAATTCGTGCTCGCCGCGACGCCGCGGAGCCAGCTCGCGCCGCCACGCTCGCTGCCATCGGCCAGCGTAAGTTCGCGGCCGACGCTAGCACCTCCAAGCTGGCCGAAGAGGTGATCGCCGAGGCGCGGTCGGTCGTGTACGAAGTTCGGATCATCTCGGAAGCCGACTGCAGCGTGGCTGTCGACGACAAGATCGTTGCGGTCGAGAAGGTCAAGACGTTCCGATTCTTCGTGGCGGCCGGCAAGCACGATCTCCGCATCAGCTGGTCGGATGATCGGACAAAGACCATCGCCATCGACGCAAAGGGGGGGGGGAGCCAGACGCTCGAGCTGGAGGCACCGCCGGCCCCTGGCCCTCCCATTCCGCAGCCACCGTTGCCCCCCGTCGTACCGACGCCAATCGTCGCTGCGCCGCTACCTCCGCCGGCCGACGCGGCTCAAGCGTCTTCCTCGTCGAGGCCCCTCGGGCCGGCCGCTTTCGTCGTCGGGGCCGCGCTGACCGCGGTGGGCGTCGGCTTGACGGTTTGGTCCGGGATCGACGCGGAGAGGAACCCGGGCGAGGCCGCGGTCAAGCGTGACTGCGTAGGACTTGGCGAGGGGTGTGCCGAATACCAACAGGGGCTCTGGGCTCAGCGACGAACGAACATTCTGCTGGCGGGAACGGGCGGCGTCGGGATGATAACGGCGGTAGTCGGGGTCTTCTTCACTCGCTGGCAGGGGGGGGGGAAGCGTGGCGAGTCGCCGCAGGGCGACGACCGAGTGTACGTGGAACCGGTCTTCGGGCTGGGCCAGGCCGCTTTGCGAGGGACGTTTTGACCCTTCCGGGTATCATAAGGGGGTGATGACAAGCGTGCCGGAGGCGAGCGCCTGAGTCGGCTCGTCGCCATCGAGAACGAAGCGCGTCAGCTCGATCGGTTCGAGTTGGTAGCGGAGCTCGCGACCGGGGGGATGGCCACGGTGTATCTCGCGCGCGTGTCCGGCGCCGGGGGATTTCAGCGCTTCGTCGCGATAAAGCGCCTCCACCCACATCTTGCGCGGGAGGAAGAGTTCATCGAGATGTTCCTCGACGAGGCTCGCCTGGCCGCGAGGATCCATCACCCGAACGTTGTATCCATCCTCGAGATCGGTGCGAGCGAGCAGGGTTACTACATCGTCATGGAGTACGTGGAGGGCGATACCCTCGCGCATCTCCTCACGCATTGCACCAAGCGCGGGCAGCGACTGCCCTTGAACGTAGCCCTCCGGATCGTCACCGACATGCTCGCGGGGCTCGACGCGGCGCACGAGCTGAAAGACGACGACGGGAAGTCGCTCGAGATCGTGCACCGAGACGTTTCACCTCAGAACGTGCTGGTCGGAGTGGACGGCAGCGCGCGGCTGAGCGACTTCGGCGTAGCCCGCGCGGCGAGTAGGTTGACCATCACGCGGACCGGGCAACTCAAGGGCAAGGTGGCGTACATGGCGCCCGAGCAGGCACGCGGCGAAAAGGACATCGACCGCCGGGCCGACGTATTCGCAGCCGGCATCGTGCTTTGGGAGGTGGTCACCTGCCGCCGCCTCTTCAAGGGCGAGGGCGACGCACATACCTTGAACAAAGTCCTGAGCGAGTCAATCCCGTCGCTAGAGAGTGTGCTGCCCGACGTTCCCAAGAGTCTCCAGCGCGTCGTCGACAAGGCGCTCGAGCGCGAACGGGAGGCCCGTTACTCGACGGCGGCCGAATTCGCCGATGCCCTGGAGACGGCGGCGCGACAGGCCGGTGTCTTGGGGACGAACAAAGAGGTCGCTGCGTACCTCGAGGCCATGTTGGGGCCCGAGATAAGCGAGCAGCGCGAGGCTGTCCGCGCGTGGGTGGTTCGTAGTGAGCCCGGCCGACGAAGTTGGTCGCAGCCTCCGCCCCCCGTGCGCTCCAGCGAGCCCCTGATGACGCGCATCGAGCGCAAGGAAGCCACGCCCTCGAACGTCCCCAGCCTGGCGGGTCTCGGCAGCTTGCCCAGCGTTCCGAACCTCGTCACCCCGCCGAGGGCAAAGGGCGCGTCCAGCGCAATATCGGTGGCCCTGATGCAGGCGCCGGAGTCCTCACCCGATGCTACGCAGCCTCGCGCGATTTCGAGGGCAACCCGAAGCGCTCCGGTGTGGCCATGGCTTCTGCTTGTCGTTGCCGTTGTGGCCGCTGGACTGGCGTGGATGGTTCGCGTCCGGTCGATCGCCTCGGTCTCATCGGCGCCGGCCGCGGTGACCTCAACCGCAGTACCTCCGCCCCCTCCCATCGCCCACCCGGTCGACGTCCCGGCGATCGCCCCGACCACGTTCGTCCCCCCGGCTGCCGTCGCGTCTCCCGAACCGATCGCCGGTGGTGCACGTGCGGTCCCGCGCACACAACGGGGGCAAGAGGCGGCGCCTGCCCCCAGCCTTTCAGCGAGCGCCTCGGCTGGGCCAAAGGGCCCTTCGACGGACGACATATCGCGAAACCCGTATCGTTAGCTCGATGTTGCGAGCCCCTCATCGCCCGGGAGTCGCTGTCTACGTTGCGCTCTTGGCCTTCGTGGCGTGCGCATCCGCACGCGGCACTGGGGGCGCGGCACTCGATCCGAGATTCGTTGCCGTTCACAATACACTTGCTGCGTTAGGGCTGGTGCAAGTCGGACCGATCCGGGAGGGGATACTCGCAGAGGCACGAGAGGCCAGGGTCACGCTGGACTTGCCGGGAGGCTGCGTGACGGTCGTCGCGGTCGGCGGGGACGGCATCCGCGACATCGACGCGGCCCTTGTCGATCCGCGTGGCACGCCGGTCGCCCGCGACACGTCCGCGGGACCACAGGCGGTGCTTCGATCGTGCCTGGAGTCTGCGGATACGTACGTTCTCGTCCTGCGAGTCATCGCCGGAACGGGGCCGTGGGCCGTAGCGACATGGGTCGGGGCCGCGACGAATGGTGCGCCTATGGGAAACGCGAGCGGAGATCTCGTTGCACCCGAGGCGAAGGGAACGTGCGAGGGTCCCATACCACTCGCTCCCGGAACGGTTACCGGCTCGACCAAGCACGGCGAGCACGAGAATGCGGGTTCGTGCAGCCCGAGTGACTCACGAGAGCTCGTGTATCAGCTGAATGTGACCGAGCGCCAGCGCGTGTCCATCGAGGTCGAGGCTCACTTCGACTCGGTGCTCTACGTGCGGAAGGACGATTGCAGCGACCCGAACGCGGAAGTCGACTGCAACGACGACTCGCCGGATCGCACTAGGTCGCGCATCAAACGCGTGCTCGACCCGGGCAGATACTTCGTGTTCGTCGACGGATACAGCGACGACTCCGGCCCCTTCAAGATGACTGTGGCGGCAACCGATGTCCTAGCCCTCGCCGACGTATGCCGGCGAGCATCCGTGCTGCCGTCCGGCGCGATACGTGCCGCCAGCACCGAGGGCATGGCGGACAACGCTAGGGCAACGTGCGGCGGAGGTGCTGAGGGCGCAGACGCCGCGTGGCGCGTTGACCTTGCCTCCCGATCGCGCGTTCGGATCGTCGAGCACTCCGACGATTTGACCCCGGTCCTGCATGCAAGGCGGGCCTGCGTGGACGAGCAGAGCGAACTGGCATGCGCCGAGTCCGGCTCGGTATCAGGCGAGGCCGCCGTCACAGGAATTTGGGATCCGGGCGCGTATTCGGTCTTTGCCGACGGGCACGACCGCGACGCAACCGGTCGGTATACGCTGCTCCTCGAGACGTCGACTCCCACGGGGTCGGGCACGAAGGGCGACGGCTGTGGCGAGGCTGCGCCTCTCGCCGCGGGGACAACGGGAAGCGTGCTGGGCGACACGTTCGATGCCCGAGACGACGTTGCTGGTAGTTGCGGTGGGGGTGGCTCCCCGGATGTCATATACCGGCTGGAAGTCGTTCGCCGCTCGCGCCTCGTGGCCTCCCTCGAAGACGAGGAAGGTCCGCACGTAATCGTCGTCTGGGGCCGGTGTGGAGAGCGCTCGACGGAGGCAGCGTGCGGGCGGACCGTCGACGAGGTGCTGGCGCCCGGCACGTACTTCGTGGCGGCGGACGGTGCCTCGCCCGAGGCGTTCGGACGATTCACGCTGAAGTGGGCACTTCGCGATCTCACGGGCCAGGCTGCAGCATGCAACGCGGCCCCCGCGCTTCTCAATGGCCGTGTCGTCGACGGCACCACCGTGGGTGCGGGCGACAGGTTCGCTCCGTCCTGCGCCGCCGCCGACACCGGCGCGAGCGGCCCGGATCGAGTGTTCAAGTTCGTCCTGGCCACCCATGCTCAGGTGCGTCTGGTGGTTACGGCCGCGACTTTCGACGCTGCGGTCGCGCTGAAGCGGGCCTGCGGGGACGGATCGAGCGGCCCGGCCATCCCCGAGCTTGGGTGCGAAGCGGAGGCGGACGGTAGTCATCGCGTCATTCTCGAGCGGGGGCTCGACGCGGGAACCTACTGGGTCGTCGTCGATGGGCGCTCCCCCGGCGATCAGGGCCCGTTCACGATTGAGTACACCTTCCACCGTTGAGTCAGCGACGGGATAGCAGCCCCTCGCGCGTCAGTTGCTCGACCACGGAGATTGCGTCATCCAGCGAATCGCCCGTCTTCGAACAGATTTCGTCGAGACGCGCCGACCCGTCTACATGACGCAGCACTCGACGCGCCTGCGGCGGTAGATCGAACCATTCGAGGTCCTCGACAGCGACGGCGAGGGTCGGGACGGTTGCGCCCTCTGTGGGGTCGAGCGCGTCCATCGTGCCGCTCGAAACGCCCGGCGCGTACGATGGGAGACCGGGTGGCGGGGGCATGGTGGTCCGCTCGCTTTGCCGTGCAAACTCCTGCGGATCGAACGGCGGCCGTACGGTGGTGGGCTCAGCGCCGGCTTTTCGCGATGCCGAGGGGCTGCGATTCACCTTCATCTGACGTCCGTTGAAGGGATACCGTGACGCACGAGGCGTGCGGTGGCAAACTATAGCGCATCCTTTCCCGAGCTACGGGCGAGGCTTCTCGAGTGGTACGGGCGCGCCCGGCGCGATCTGCCCTGGCGAAGGACGCAGGATCCCTACGCCGTCTGGCTCAGCGAGACGATGCTCCAGCAGACCCGGGTGGAGACCGCGGCGCCATACTACGAGCGCTTCCTCCGGGCCCTTCCAACCATCGCAGAGCTCGCGGAGGCGTCCGAGGAGCGGGTGCTCGGTCTTTGGAGCGGCCTTGGGTATTACCGGCGCGCCCGCATGATGCACGCGGCGGCCAAGCGCGTGACTCGCGCCTATGGAGGCCAGCTTCCCAGCGATCCGGCGGAACTGCGGTGCCTCGAGGGCATTGGGGCATACACGGCGGGGGCGGTCGCGAGCATCGCATTTGGTCGTCGAGCGGCTGTCGTCGATGGGAACGTGGCACGAGTCCTCGCGCGCTTGTTCGCGATGGACGACGACATCAAGAGTGCCCGCGGGAGGGCACGCCTCTGGGCTCTGGCCGACGAACTGGTCGCCGAGGGAGACGGGAGCCCGGGGGACTGGAATCAGGCGCTCATGGAGCTGGGCGCAACCGTTTGTGTTCCGCGAGAGCCAAGGTGCGCCGGCTGTCCCGTCAGCGGGCTCTGCATCAGTCGCGCAGAGGGGCGCACGGGGGACCTTCCGCGCGTCGGGCGCAAGAGTAAACCGACCGTGGTCCGGCACGTGGCCATCGTCCTAGCGTCGGCGAAGGCCGTGTTACTCGCAAGGAGGCGGCCACAACTCCTCTTTGGCGGCCTCTGGGAGCCTCCCAGCACCGCGGGCAAGCTGCCATCGCTCGCGGCCAGGCTCGGCCTCGAGCCGCGCACGCTCGAGCACGTGGGCGACGTCATTCACGTCCTCTCTCATCGCCGTATGCACGTCTCGGTCATGCGGGGCGTTCTCCCGCGCCGCTCTCGGTGGCAGGTTCCTGGCCCCGAATACGACGCCGTCGAAGCGGTTGCCCGCGACGGACTCCAGACGCGAGCGCATGGGGCCCTGACCGTCAAAGTACTCGAGGTGGCCAACGTAGGCGCGCGCGATCTACCCTAAAGAACCAAGTGGCCTTCCCGGGACCCTCCCCCGTTGCCCTCAGCGCTGCTCCTCCCGCGATAACACCGGAGACGGGCGCAGTTCACGTACTCGTCGTCGATGACGAAGCGGCGCTCCGTAGGAGCTTGACGCGCGTGCTCGAGACTCGCGGCATGAAGGTTGGGGCTGTGGAGGACGGCGCTCAGGCGCTCGAGTACATCGCCCGGACGCCTCCCGATGTTGCACTCGTCGACATCATGATGCCGGGGATCGGCGGTCTCGAGCTCCTCTCTCGCGTGAAGGCGAGCGGCGTCGTCATGGAGGTCATCCTGATGACGGCATTCGCCGACGTAGAGTCGGCGGTCATGGCGATGAAAGCGGGCGCGTACCACTTTCTCACCAAGCCGTTTCATTCGAACGATGCCGTCGCGCATGCGGTACTCAAGGCAGCCGAGCACAGGCGCCTCGTCGACCGCGCGCGAAGGCTCGAGCAGGTCCTGCTGTCGAAAGAACGGTTCGGCGAGATTATCGGCGATTCGCGTGGGATGCTCGATGTCTACCGTCGCATCGAAGGGGTCGCTCCCACCTCGTCGACCGTTCTCATCCTGGGCGAGAGCGGCACGGGCAAGGAGCTCGCGGCGAGAGCCATTCACCAGCAAAGCCCCCGCGCAAAAAAGCCATTCGTAGCCGTCAACTGCGGCGCGATTCCAAAGGAGCTCGTCGAGTCCGAGCTCTTCGGTCACGTTCGTGGCGCCTTTACCGGCGCGCAGACGTCGCGTGCCGGACTGTTCGAGACGGCAGATACCGGAACCATACTTCTCGATGAGGTTGGGGACTTGCCGCTCGCGGCGCAGGTGAAGCTCCTTCGCGTTCTCCAGGAAGGGGAAATCAAGCGCGTTGGAGCCGACGAGTCCCGCACGGTCGACGTGCGAGTACTGGCGGCCACCAACGTCGACCTCATGAGCAAGATTCAAGGGGGACAGTTTCGACGCGACCTCTACTATCGTCTGAACGTCATCGCCGTCGAGCTGCCTCCGCTGCGCGCGCGCGGCGACGATGTCCTGCTTCTCGCAAGCCACTATCTCCAGAAGTTTGCCCGCAGCATGCAGCGCGATCTCAAGCGGCTTGGGCCGGACGCCATCGTTGCGCTCCGGGAGTACGACTGGCCCGGAAATGTACGAGAGCTCGAACACGCGATTGAGCATGCGGTAGTCCTCGCCCAGAGGGACGTCATATCGGCCGCGGATTTACCTTTCTCCCGTCCGCCGACGGCGCTTCGCGAGGCGACCGCCATGCAGGCGCCTGGTTCCTTGCGGGGCGAAAACGGGGTCGAGTCGGGTGCGGCGGCGCACGGTCGAGGGTCCGCTCCAGCGGTCTTCGCCGAGCTGGCGGAACTACCATACGCGGAGGCCAAGCGGAGGCTCGTCGCGTCGTTCGACGAAACGTATACGGGCGAGCTTCTCCGGCGGGCGAGCGGAAACATGTCCGAGGCGTCTCGACTGGCCGGACTGGATCGATCGAACTTTCGTCGGTTGCTCAAGAAGCAGAAGGACGAAGCCTGACGTTGGCAGGATCCGCCGCTACGTTATAAGGTCGGCCGCACGCGATGCTTCGGAAGTCGAGCTTCGGCGTTCTCGCCGCCGCAATGATCGCGTCGGTCGTCTCGAGCGCCCGCGCCGGGGACGAGTCGGTGGGCGATGGGTGGGGTGTTGGATCGAGCGCACCGGCGACCCTTAGGCCGCACCAGTACACGCTGACGGAGTGCCTGGCCCTTGCCGATCGCAACTTTCCGAACCTATGGGCGGCGCGCGCGCGCCTGGCTCTGGCGCACGCGCAGCTCGAGGAGGCCAAGTGGACGCCGTGGTTCCAGTGGTCAGCGCAGAGTTCGTTCGGAGTGATACCGCCGATCAACGGTACGGTCGTCTATCCGCAAAGCGGCGTTGAGGCGCGCAACATCACCGGGCTCGGCAACCTGCAGCCGTTCTTCGGTTTCGGTGTTAGCGGCGTCGTACCTCTCTATACGTTCGGCAAGATCGAAACGGTGCGGGACGCTGCCGAAGCCAACGTCCGGGTTTCCGAGTGGGACATGGAAAAATGGCGCCAGGCGATGAGGATGGATGTCCGCCGCGCCTTCTTTGGCCTGGAACTCGCGCGCGACGCCAAGTACGTCATAAACGACGCAATAGAGCGCCTCGACAGGGGCATCGACGGCGTCAGGGACAAGCTCGCGAAGGGAGACGTGAACGTGAGCGAGGTCGATCGCTTGCGGCTCGCGGCCTACAAACAAGACGTCGTCGCCCAATCGCTGCAGGCGCCCAAGGGCGAGGCCTACGCGCTTGGAGCTCTCCGCTTCATCACTGGAATGCAGACGGCGTTCGACATCGTCGACGAGCCGCTCAAGAGACCGGGTCGACCTCTCGTCTCGATCGCCCAATATCTTGCCGCGGCGCGTATCCTGCGACCCGACGTGAACATGGCCCGTGCCGGCGTCGCCGCGCGCAGGGCCCTGGTTGGGTACAACCGCGCGAAGCTGTTCCCGGACTTTGGGCTGGCACTAGGAGCTGACTACATGTCTACCCCGGGCGCCGTTCCCCAGGAGAATGCGTGGGCCAGCGATCCCTGGAATCACTTTTACTATTACGCCGCCCTCGGTCTGCGGTGGAACCTAGATCTCTTGCCGCAGGCTGCCCGTGAACGGCAGGCGGAGTCGCAGCTGGAGGAAAACAGGGCGCTGGAGAGATCGGCCCTCGGGAACGCGATGTACGAGGTCGAGAAGGCGTACGCCGACGCTCTGGAGGCGAAAGGGCGCGAGGAGGCCTGGGACAAGGCCGAGCACATCGCGAAGGAGTGGATCTCACTCGTGCAGGACCATATCGATTTGGGCACCGCGGACGAACGGGCCCTCCTCGAGCCGTTGCGCTCTTACGGGTCGGCTCGGATGCAGCATCTCACGGCCCTCATGGACTACAACGTCGCGATGAGCGGCCTTGCCCTCGCGAGCGGCTGGGATAGCGCGGCGCCCGATTAGCGACGAACCGGCGTCTCTTTGGAGTGCATGGAGGCTGCGACCTGGGCTAGCCAAGAGGCATGCGCAAGTCATGGGTTCTCGTCGCCCTCCTCGTTCTTCCGGGCTTCGCTCAGGCACAACCGAATCCTCAGACGCCCCAGGCGGGTGCCGGGTCTCCATCGGGAGCGCTGGCGCTCCCGCCTCCGCCCGCGGTCGACGACCCTATGCTGGCGCCGGTGCCTCCACCCAAACGGGTCCTGGCCTCCTGGTCCCAGGCTGTCGAATATCTGAGAAGTCGCTCGACGGACCTCAAAATTGCCCTCGACCAAGTGCTGCAGGCCGAGGCGCAGACGCGGATTGCTCTCGCGCAATATCTACCGTGGATCAATGCGAACAACGCCGGCGGGGGCACCTACACCCATCAGCTCATTACCCGTTCGGTCGCGTCCGGGATCGGCATCAGCAGCAGCGGGCTCGTGACGACGTCCCGGGTGCCCATTCCCGACGCATTCTCCGGGAGCGTGCAGGTGCAGCAGGCTCTCCTGAACGCCCCGGAATTCGATCAGATCAGCATCAACGAGCTATCCGAGGACCAGAATCGCCTGTCGGTGGACGACAAGAAGCGCACTCTCGCCCTCAGCCTCGCCAACCAGATCGTGGCTGTCGTCACGGCCGAGCGCAGCGCGGAGATCAACCGTGTCGGTCTCAAGGTTGCCCTGGAACAGCAAGAGATCACGAAGCGCAAACAGGCGCTCGGAGCGGCCAACGGTCTCGATGTTGTCCGCGCACAGCAGAATGCCGCAAACGCGCGGGCGGCCCTGGTCAGCGGTGACGAGTCCTTGCGCGAGGCGCGCGAAGCGCTCGGTTTGGCGATCGGCATCCCGGAGGAGACTGGCGTCGCGCCGGACCTCAATATCGACGGCCTAGCCAACAGCGCGCTCGAATCATGCCATTCAGTCGCGAGCGTGGACGAAAGGCCGGACGTGGCGTCCGCAGGGGTTCAGCTCGATGTCGCCAAACGAAACCTTCGAAACGTTTGGTACACGTTCCTGCCCACCGTCAGCCTTCTGAGCACGGTCGCGGCGATCTCGCCCGCACCGGCGGGGTATCCGAATCCGGTGTGGAGCGTCCAAGGCGTCCTGGAGGTACCCATCTGGGACGGCGGTACCCGGTACGGCAACCTGAGGAACGCGCGAGCAGCTGAGGACATTGCTGCGCAGCAACTCGAGGCCCTGAAGAGACAAGCAATCATCCAGGTGGCGCAAGCGGAGCGCCAGCTGGTCGTGGCCCAAGCTTCGGATCGAGTCGCCCGCGAGCAGCGCGACCTCGCCGCCCAGAACGACCAGATGACGCAGACGGCCTACATGACGGGTCAAGGGACGAGCCTCGAGCTCGTCACGGCATCCGAGGCGCACCGTCAGGCCGAGCTGAATCTCGCGCTCGCGGATTTCGGCGTCGTCAAGGCACGCATCCTGGCCGTGCTCGCGCTGGCAACCTGCCCGTGGTGACTATTTGGGCCGGGGACCGATGCTGGCGTATCGCGCGTCGCCTGGCAAGAGGTCCAAATGAGCTCTCAACTCACCGAACCGGCCGCGTAGGCTCGCCACCCGCACCCGAAAGCAGGCCGCCACTTCGGACTGCGTCAACGGTACGTGATCGACATAGACAATAGCGTAAGCGATGGCGGCGGCGATCGCTTCCGGTGCACCACGCGCTGTCGCTCCGGTCCGGGTCCCAGGCCTGGCAAAGTACACAGCGGCATCCCGACCGAGCGACTTGGCGCGCGCGCGCTGTTTGGCATCGAGAGGAAGACTCGAAAGGCCTCGGGCGAGCACTGCGTCCAGGTCCGCCGCCAATGGTGTCCGGACCGAACGCTTCGACGAGAGTGCATCCTCGTCGCGCCTTGCGCGGTCTCGGGGCGCGGCGCAGAGCTGCGCCTCCGTCGGTGGACTGCGTCTTCCCGCGGCGATCCCGTGCACCGGTGCGGGGCGGGGAAGAGGATGATCCTTGTCCGCCGGGGCGCCCTGCTCCAGCCACCGTAGCAACGCTGCGTGCTCCCGAGACGAGCCTCGCTTCATCGCGCGCGCGAGCACCCTGCGAGCGTCAGCGATCCGGCCCGCTCGCGCCAGCGCGTGCGCGTAGCTCGCCGCGACCTCTCCACTATATGCCGCGCTCTGGTACGCCCGTTTCAACCACCCTACGGCGTCACCCGCCCGACCGAGAGCCACGTCGAGGAGATGTCCCAGGTTGTGCGCGTACCACGGGTTCCGCGGCGCCCCGGTCAGGGCATGGCGATAGGCGGTTACGGCGAATTTGTAGTTGCCCAGCAGCGTCTGGCAGAGCGCGAGGATGGCCCAGCCTCGATCGTCGTCGCGACGGTGAGCGAGGACCCGGCGCGCATAAAGGGCCGCGCGCCAGGGGTCACGCTCCACGAGTAGCTCGGCGAGGTGCAGGTTTGCGTAGATGCTCTCGTCTGAGCCATCGTCTGCGAGACGCGTGAGGCGGTGCAGCATGGGCAGAACGTCGCCCGGGTCGACTGCGCGCGATAGCGTCCACTCGATCTGACGACGCAGCTCCTGCGCCTGTTGACGATGCGCGTCCATCCCGCTTCCCAGGGTGTAGCTTCCGGAAAGTGGTCGCGCAACGCGCAAAATAGGCCAATTACTCGAGTGAACGAGTTTTTGTTCACCTTTCGCTCCTTTCCTTGCGCTTCGCGTTTCTTGGAGTTAAGGGGGCCCTTGCGAGGGTCAACGAGGAGCGGTCGCAGTCACTTGAACGCTACTATTTTTTGCTGCACGAGTTCGTGAAGGATCCGGAGCGCATCGAGCTTCGGCATTCCCGAGACGTCCAAGATGGTTTCGACCGACGATGCGCCATCGATGAGCGACAGGACGAACCCCGCTCGGTGATCGATCGACAGCCAGCGCATGTGCGTCGGTGCCACGACGACTATCGGCGTCCGGTCGAGAGGCGCCAGTCGGGCGGCGTACATGCTCTCGAGCACGGTGCGGCAATTTTCTCCGCATTCGGCGGCTTCTAGGTTGCTAGGGTCTTCGGCTAGAATGAGCTCGGCCATCTCGAGTGCGCCTGTGTAGTCACCAAGCGAAAAGCGCTCGCACATCTCGGCGATCGGATCGTCGATGGTGCGCTCTGTGATTTCCGGCCCCGGCGAGGCCGCGATGGCGCCCAGAACTGCCGCCTCGATGCTGGTCGGCGACAAGGCACGCTGGGCGGGGATATTGGGGGCACTGGGCGCGTGAGCATTCGCGATCGAAAGCGCGCTGGGAGTGTTCGATCGAGGTGGATCGGTTCGTTTGGCGGACTGGTACCGTGCTCGCTCCAACTCCACCTCGTTGGTCAGCGTGATCTGCTCGCCGCGCCCCTCCCTCTCGAACGGAGGAGACGGGCCCGTTGGCGCACCGATGGGCCGAGGTGCTGGTGCCGGCGAGGTGGCGGCACGGGCGAACGCCTCCACGTCGAATGGCGGGCTCACGGTCGGCCGGTCGTTGTCGTCGCCGGCGTCGGGCTTCCGCGGACGGACGCTCCGCTTTCTCTTTGGTGATTCGTCGGTCACGTCGGTCCCGGGGTCAATGCGTCTTGGCCACCACTCCTTTGAACATTCTGTGTGTGCGAGAAAGGCCCTCAATTTCACTCTTTATGGCGACAAGATCGCGCTTGGCAATTGCCTGGCGTGCCTTGGCGACGATCGCCCGAGCCTTCTCGATGGCGTCGCGACCGAAGTCGCTCGCGGCCACGATCTGCTCGACCTGAGGGAATAGCCGCTCGATCTCGCCTACCATTCGCTCCGCCTCCTGCCTGGCCGCCTCGACCTCCTCGGTCGAGCGACGCTCGACCATGTAGTCCTTGGCGTTGTCGATCATGTCCTTGATCTCGTCACGCGTCAGGCCGCTCGAGGCTGTGACTTCGATCGATTGCTCCTTGCTCGTCTCGAGGTCCTTGGCGTGGACGCTGACGATGCCGTCCGCGTTGATTTCGAAGGTGACTTCGATTTCGACGCTGCCCTTGGCGGCCCGCCTGAGCCCCGTCAGGATGAACTCTCCGAGGAGCTCGTTCTCCTCGGCCCGTTCGCTCTCCCCTTGCATGACGACGATCTTCACGGCCGTCTGGTTGTCGCGGCTTGTCGTGAAGATCTTCGTGCGATGCGTCGGGACAGTCGTGTTCTGAGGGATGAGCTCTTCGAAGTAGCCGCCCTGGGTCATGATACCGAGCGCATGGGGCGTAACGTCGAGTAGGACCATGTCGTGCTTGTCGTCGATTAGGGCGGAACCCTGGATGCCGGCGCCAAGCGCGACGCTCTCGTCCGGGTGCACGCCCTTGGACGGGTCGCGTTCGAAGAATTCTCCCACGGCCTGCTGGATCTTCGGCATGCGCGTCATGCCTCCGACGAGGATCACGTCCTCGATGTCGTCCTTTTCGAGCCGCGCGTCGGAGAGCGTCTGCTTGCAGATGTCGATCGTCCGCTCGATGAGATCGCCGGAGAGCTCCTCGAGAGTTTTCCTCTCGATGGTGCGTTGCAGGTGCAGCGCCTCGTTGCGCCCGCTCGAGATGATAAATGGGAGATTTACCTCGGTCTCTCGAACGCTCGAAAGTTCGCACTTCGCTTTCTCGGCGGCGTCCTTCAGCCGCTGCAAGGCCATCCGGTCCTGTCGGAGGTCAATCCCGTGCTCTTCCTTGAAGCCGTGGACGAGCCAGTCGATGATGCGAGCGTCGACGTCTTCGCCCCCCAGAAACGTGTCGCCTGCGGTTGCGATGACCTTGAAGATTCCACTGGAACCGATCTCGAGGATCGAGATGTCGAACGTGCCGCCGCCGAAATCGTAGACCGCGATGGTCTTTTCGACGTTCTTGCCGAAGCCGTACGACAGCGCCGCCGCGGTCGGCTCGTTGATGATTCGAATGACGTCGAGGCCTGCAATCTCGCCTGCGTCTTTTGTCGCTTGCCTCTGGTTGTCGTTGAAGTACGCCGGGACTGTGATCACCGCCTTGCTGACGGCCTCGCCTAGGTAGTCCTCGGCGATCAGCTTCATCTCCTGCAGCACCATCGCGCTGACTTCGGAGACGCTGTACTCCTTGTCGCGGAGTACGATCCTGACGTCGTTGTGCGGTCCTTGCACTATGCGATAGCTCGAGGTGGCTACTGCGTTCTTGACCTGTGGCGAATTCCACTTGCGGCCGATGAGTCGCTTGGCCGCGTACACCGTGTTCTCCGCGTTGGTGATCGCCTGGCGTTTGGCGATGTGTCCTACGAGTCTTTTGCCGGCCTCCGTGATCGCCACCATCGACGGCGTCGTCTTGTAGCCACCGCGGTTCGGAACGACCGTGGGGACACCGTTCTCGACGATAGCCACGCACGAGTTGGTCGTCCCGAGGTCGATGCCGATAACCTTCTCCATCCGCACGCGTCTCCCTTCAGGGGCAAGCAGGGGCAGTCGGGCAAGTCCAAGACTCGCGCAAGGTTGCCCGTCGAGTCAGACCCTCTTCAACATGAGCCGGATGGTATCATCTTGCGGCGCAAGCTGTGCGGCCCTCTCTAGTTCGCGGCGGGCATTGAGCCCCAGCCCGGCGGCCTCGAAGACGCTGGCCAGGGTCACTCGGAAGGGTGCGCTGTTTCCGTCGAGCTCGCAGGCACGGTTTGCCAGTCGAGAGGCCTCGTGTAAATCGCCTCCCGCCCTGACGATTGCACTTGCGGCACGATCATGCGCCAGGGCGTCCCCCGGCCGCCCCCTGCAAACACGGCTCCACGAACGCGCGGCCTGATCCCACTGCTCGCTCTTTTCTTCGTACCTGGCTTGGCGCGCGTAGGTCTCGCTGAGAAGGACGTCCGCTTTGAGTTGTGCCTCCTGGGCGCGCCGCTCGAGATCGGCGTCTCCTGGGACCAACTTGAGTGCGATGCGAAACGCGTTGGAGGCGGCGACGGGATCGTTCGCAGCGAGGGCAGCCATCGCGTTGGCGACGTATTTTCGCGCTTCGACGCCCTTGGCCAAGAGCACGCGTTCTTCGTATCGACGTCGAAGAGCGGCCATTGCGTCGGAGGCGGTCAAGGGGGAGGGGGCACTCGACGGTCCGCCGCCGCCCGGTGGAGCACTCGACACAGTGGGCGCGCGGCCTCCCAGCAGACGGCGCGCAAGGGCATCCCGCCGGGCTGCAACGTCGACGTTTGGCGGAGGGGCGGCGGCCGTGGGCAGCTTGAGCGGGGCTCCTGGAGTCAGTGAGGGACTCGATGTCGGAGTGATTGAACGCTCTTGTTCGCGCACCTGCCGCTCGACGTTTGCTTCGATCCGCCTGACTTCCTCGAGCGCGTCGGACATCAGCTCCTCGAGCCCGCGCGAGCGCCGGCGTTCCTCGAGGTAGGCGTCGTACTCGACCCGCTTTTCCTTATCGGACAGCGTGTCGTGGGAGAGGGTCACCCGGTTGAAGATTGCCTCCAGCCTGACCTTGAACGAGCCGAGGCTCTTCCGGAAGTAGCGATCGGGGTGAAACCTGCCGGCGAGCTCGTAGTACGCGCGCTTGATTGCCTTCCTGTCCGCCGTGCGCTCGACGCCGAGTAGCGCGTAGTGGTCAACTCGGTCGAGCTTGCGGTGCATGGCGATCACCTGTCGCCGAAGGTCCGCCTCGAGGTCGACGTTCTCTGCAAGCGCTGCCTCATCCTCCGGCGCGAGGGGAGCGTCCGTCGTAGTCTTAGGAGAGGCCCGCGGCGGGGGTGGTGGCGTGGCAACCGGTGTGGCGGCGCCCGCGGGCGGCGACGAAGCCGAGGGTGCCGCGGGGATCGGCGAGACCGCTGAAGTGGCCGGAGAGCGAAGGTCCGCTACGGAAGCTTTTGGGACAGAAGGAATCGGTCCGGATGCCGTAGGTGCAGGAGGTCCCTGGCCGAACGATATCAGTCCGGCTGCCTCGAGTTTGGCGAGCGAGGCGCGCACCAGATCTTCGGACAGGCCAGTTGTCGCGGCGAGTTCGTACTCGCTCAGCGTCCCGTCGACTCGCGAAAGGACGAAGCCGTCTGTGGACGACAGCGAAAGGCCCGTCGCGTTCCGGCGTTCAGGCACCGGTCTGGGAGTGCGCATCTGCGCGTTCGACAAGAGAAGGCCTCCTCGCCCGATCCATCATACCCCCGTTGGCGCCGTCCATCGCGGATGCATCCACACCCAAGCGTGGGGAAGGGCAAGAATGCGCCGGGAGAGCTCGTCGTTTATCCGCGTTGTGAGTGTCCGGGCCCCCGCAGGGTCCGGTCGCAGGTCATCCGCCATTATGCGCGTTGCGGACACGACCAGCGCCTCGTGGTTGCCGGGCGCAACCGTGGCGACGACGACCGGGGCGCGAACCCTCAACGCGATTCGCGCTGGGCCGAGCGCTGTCGGGGCCTCGTGGCCCATGAACGGAGCGTCGATCGAGGCGACGCGCGCTCGCAAGTCCATCGGCACGCCGAGCAATTCGCCGTTCCTCAGGGTACGGACGATCCGAGCCGTTGCCGTGGGCGTGCCGCGCCAGATGACGCGCACGCCGCCCGCGTTCCGCAACCGCTCGTAAATGCAAGAGAGACGTGGGTCGTAGCTCTCTCTGACGAGGGCGACGAGAGGCACGCCCGCGGCTACCAACGACGCCGCGACCCTCTCCCACGGGCCGAGGTGTGCGGAGGCCAGGACAACCCCTCTGCCTTCGCTGCGCGCCTCGTCGATTGTCGCCCTAGCCTCGGGCGTGAGATCGAGCAACGGCGGCCCGCCGCGGCCCAACACCGCCACGGTCTCGCCTAGGACCTCGCCGAGCGTCGCAAAGCACGCCCGGACCAACGCGCGCCGAGCGCGGAGATCGAGCGCCGGGAGAACGCGAGCGACGTTTGCCAGGGCGGTGCGTCGAGCGGGTCTAGCCAGGGTATGAGCCATCGCGCCGAGCGAGCGGCCGAGCACCCGCAGCGTGTGGAGCGACAGGCGCCGGGCGGTCGCGAGCGTCAGTGCGGTGAGCGCCCAGAGGAGGTCATTTTTGGCACGCTGCAGGGGCGTCCAGGCGCCTCCGGTCCTCAGATCACGTTCGAGGGGTGCACGGGGCATCGGGCAGTCTCTCGTCAGGCCAGCTGGAAGATGCGGACAGGTGCCTCACGTCCGCGCACACGAAGTGGCTCCCGCGCGACGGGCGTCGCCCGGGCGCTGCCGCCGGCCTTCCATACTTCTTCCGTCACGAGCATGAGAGATCCGAGTTCCTTGTTCAGCGCTTCCACACGCGATGCGAGGTTCACTACGTCGCCGATGACCGTGTATTCCTTGCGTCGTGCGGAGCCGATGTTCCCGACAATGGCGGGGCCAGCGTGGAGTCCGAGGCCAACACGCGTAGGCGGAATGCGTCCAGCCCGTACCAGACGGTCGACGCGATCGAGTACGTCGAGTCCAGCATCTACGGCAGCGGCGCACGGGTTTCCGTCAGCGATTGGCGCACCGAAGACGGCCATGAACCCATCCCCGAGGAACTTGTTCACGATGCCGCGCCGGTCGGCCACCGCCTCCACTGCGCTCTCGAAGATGGTGTTCAGATACGCGACCACCTCTTCGGCGTTTCGTTTCTCAGCGAAAGCCGTGAAGCCTCGGATGTCGAAGAACATCACGCAGACTTCCCTGAGTTCGCCCTTCGCGTCGGCCTCGCCCCCGACGAGGTGCTCCACGACCTCCGGCGATACATGCTGCCCGAAGACCCCGATGATACGAGCGCGCTCCTCAATGGATTCGATTGCCCGCGTGAAGCTGTTGCGCAGCCGGCGAGCGACGAAGCCCGCGGAGACCCCCGTGACGAACAGGATGCAAGCCTTGCCCAGGTGGTGCGGCAGCGACGATAGAGCCAGGTCGGGGACGGTTGAATCGCCTGCGCCCCAGAAGAGCGCAACAGCGGCGTATTCCACGGCTGCGACAAGCCCCGTGAACGTGCAGAGCGCAAAGTCGAGCCGGAGGGTCGAGAGCAGGATGAAGATGAAGTAGACGAAGGCGCTCGGCATGAGGAGCGCCTGCACCGGGCCGATGATCGTCGCGTAGTACAAGATGACCAGCGTCGGAAGACTGGTCTCCACGAACGCGTAGCCGTAGCGCCTCGTAGCGGAGGCAGACGTGCCTCGCCGCAGCATCTTTTCGGTCGCGTAGAGGACGTGAAACTCGAACCCGGCCACGGCGCAGAGGAAGAGTCCGACGGGGACGCGGTCGAACTTGCCGTGAAGTACTTCGGTCGTCGCGTCGGGGTAAGCACTGCTGACCGCGAGGAAAGCGAGCATGGCGACGGTCGGAATGACGGCCAGCAGCGTCGCTCGGAAGCGCTCGGCCCCCAGGATTTCGGTGGCGAGACGCTTCTCGAAGATGTCGCGGGGGGTGTCTCCCCGCGCCGGCTGGTTTGTCCCGACCTCGACCGTCGACGACTGCGAACTCGTGGCGAGCAGCGCTGCGTTCGCTTCTTCGCCCACGACATCAAGGTATCCCAGGAAGTCGAGAAGATATGAAGGGTGAAAGGCACCCCGGGCTGCTAGTAGGCATGTCTCATGCGCCCCGTTTCAGTCGCTACTCTCCCGTTTGTGGGGGCAGGGCTGCTCGCTGTGTCATCGGCGAACGGAAGAGACCTCGACATCCCGTTCACGAAGACGACGCTCGCCGACGGAATGGTAGCTATCCTTAGTGTGGATCACGCCGTACCGCAGGTGGCCGTGAACATATCGTACGACGTCGGCTCGAGAATGGAGCCCGCCGGACGAACCGGTTTCGCGCACCTCTTCGAACACCTGATGTTCATGGGGACTCGGCGCGCGCCGATCGGCTCCTTCGACGGATGGATGGAAGCGGCGGGGGGCCGGAATAACGCGTGGACGGCGGAGGACCGGACGGACTACTTCGACATCGCGCCGGCCGCAGCTCTCCCGCTGCTGCTGTGGCTCGAAGCCGACCGAATGCGGGACCTCGGTCCGCTCATCGACCAGGACAAGCTGGGCCTCCAGCGCGACGTCGTCAGGAACGAGCGGCGCCAGAGTATCGAGAATCGACCCTACGGCGTAGAAGAGCTTGAACTGCCCAAACTCCTGTGGCCGGAGGGCCATCCGTACCATCATCCGGTAATCGGGTCTCACGAGGACCTCGAGGCGGCCGGGGTCGGCGACGTGAGGCAGTTCTTCGCGACGTGGTACGACCCGTCGAACGCGTCTCTCGTGATCGTGGGTGATTTCGATCCGGAGAAAATTCGACCGACTCTCGACACGTGGTTCGGCTCAATGCCAAGCCACGGCAAACCTGCTGATCCGGGAGCGCCTGGCTTCAGCGACGAGAAGACGACTCTGAGGGGAGTCGTCCGCGCGACCATTTCCGACAACGTCGAACTGACGAAAGTCACGCTCGCATGGCAGTCCCCGAAACACTTCGCGCCGGGGGACGCCGAACTCGACCTCGTCGCGAGCGTGCTCGCCCACGGCAAGGAGAGTCGCCTCTACAAGGCGCTCGTGTACGACCAGAAGATCGCGCAGGAGGTCTCCGCTCAGCAGGAGTCCCACGTGCTGGGGTCCGACTTCGTCGTGGACGCTCTGGTGCGTCCCGGTGTCGATCCAAGCAAGGTCGAGAAGGCGCTGTTCGATCAGGTCGCGAAACTGCGCGAGCAAGAGGTCTCGAACGAGGAGATCGAGCGCGCCCGCAACGGGTACGAAATGGAATTCGTGGACCGGCTACAGGTGGTCGCGGAGCGAGCGTCGCTGCTCAATATGTACCAGGCCGAGCGCGGCGACCCTGGGTTCGTGCAGCGTGATCTCGATCGCTATCGCCATGCGACGGCAGGCGAGATGCTGTCCTACGCGAAGCGGGTGCTCACCCCGGACGCTGTGGTGGTCTTGACGACGGTCCCCCGAAAGGAAGGAGGCGCCCGATGACGCACACTTTTCGGCCGGCCCTCATGTCCTTGGGCATGTCCCTCGTAGCCTGTGGCGCTCAAACCCCTGCGGCTCCAGCGCCCCTCCTTGCGACGCCCGCGGCGAGCGCTTCAGCGCCGGTGTCACCGGCGCCTGATCCGCTAGGCTCGAAGCCCCCGACGCCGCCTTCGCCCCCGTTCCTCCCGCCTTCGCCGACCGTGGACCTCGCGCCGGGAGGCATAACCGTCTGGCTGCTCGAGCGACACGAAGTCCCGATCGTGTCGTGCGACATGACGGTGCCAACGGGCGCTTCGAGCGATCCAAAAGGAAAGGCGGGCCTCGCGCACGCGACCGCGAGGATGCTCGAGGAGGGCGCTGGCGCGCGGGGAGCCATCGACCTCGCAAGAGCGACGGACGACCTCGGCGCTCATCTAGCCACGGACGCCAACGCGGATGCCAGCTTCGTCTCCGTGACGGTGCTCAAGCGCAACCTGGATCGCGCATTCTCTATCTTCGCCGACGTCGTCGCCCGGCCGCGTTTCGAACGAGCCGAATACAAGCGAATGGCGGATCTGTGGTTCAACGAGCTTCTCGAGCGTCAGAAGGACCCCGACGCCACCGCGCGCGTGGTCTATCGCGTCGCTCTTTTCGGGCCCGACCACCCCTACGGCCATCCATGGGACGGCACTCTGAAGAGCGCCAAGGCCATGACGCTCGAGGACGTTCGGCGCTTCTACGCTGCCGCTTGGCGCCCGGATCGCGCGGTCCTCATCTGCGCGGGCGACGTGACGAAGACAGAGCTCATGCCGCTCGTGGAGACCTCTTTCTCCTCGTGGAAAGCGCCCGCGGCGCCGCCTTCGGCGCCCCTCGTCCCGCCTCCTCCCAAGGGGCCTTGGCCAAGGTTAGTCCTGGTTGATCGCCCCGATGCGCCGCAGTCGGTCGTAGCCGCGCTGAAGCCAGGGCTGGTAGCCTCGGATCCTGCGGGCGCCGCGCTCTGGCGTGTCAATGACGCGATCGGCGGGAGTTTTACTTCTCGTCTCAACCAGGATTTGCGCGAGCGGCGCGGGTATACGTACGGCGCGCGCTCTCGCTTCTCGGTGTCGCGCGGCGCGGGTCAGGTCGTCTCGTGGGCGAACGTGGTCACCGACAAGACGGGCGACGCACTCGACGCAATGCTCGGTGACCTGCAGAAATTCGCAGACGAGGGTCTGTCGGACGATGAAGTCGATCGTACGCGCTCGCAAGCGCGTGGGGAGCTGGTGAGCGTCTACGAATCGGTAGAAGGGATCGCAGGGCATCTCGCGGCAGATGCTTCCCTCGGCTTGCCCCCGGACTGGCAAGCGAAGGTCAGTGCGCGCCGCGAGGCGGCGCAAAAGGGCGAGCTCGATGCCCTGGCAAAGCAGTTCTACTCACCGGACGGAGCGATTGTCGTGGTGGTGGGGCCGCGTGCGCGCGTGCAGCCCATGCTCGACAAGCTCAAGATGCCGACGCCGGAGATAAGGGACTCGGAGGGAAACGTCGTAAAGTGACCCTTGACGCCGGGCGGCCGGCTGGGCCCATGATTGCCGCCGAATATCCATGCAGCCGGACGTGCACCTTGCCCCTGGCGCCGAGGAAAACGGCCTCGCGATGATGCTGGCCGATCTCGTGCGCCAGAATCTCGAGGCAAAACCGCGGAAGAAGGTCGACTTCGCGGCGTTGGCCGGCACTATCTCGATAGTCGCCGACGATGCGGACGTCGCGTTGACCCTGAGGTTCGAGAGAGGCGGCAAGTTGACCATCCACGACGGCATCGTCGGGATCCCCGACGTGACCATCCGAGGGCCGTCCGATGGCATCCTTGCCCTCTCGAACATGCCCCTGTCCACTCGCTTCGGCTTGCCCATCCCTCGTCCGAACGACCGCGAAGCGTTCAAGACGCTCAGGGCCCTCTTCGGCCTCATGCGCGAAGGCAAGCTCCACGTCTACGGGATGGCTTTCCACTTCCCGCTGGTCATGAAACTGACCCGTGTCATGAGTATCAACGGCTGACCGAAGGCGGCGCGGCCAAACGCCTTGACGGGAGTGGTCTTGGCTCGTAAGTTTCCGCGCCCGGAAAAGAATGCAAGGTTTTAGCTGAATGGCCGTCCATATTCGTCTCTCGCGCGCAGGCGCGAAAAAGAAGCCCTTCTACCGCATCGTCGTTGCCGATCACCGGAGCGCTCGCGGCGGGCGCTTCCTCGAACACATCGGTACGTACGACCCTTTGCGCGACCCGATTCAGTTCGTCGTCGACCAGGATCGTCTCACTTACTGGCGGAGCAAGGGTGCCCTTCCGTCGGCGACTCTCGATCGTTTGCTCAAGCGCCAGACCCTTGCTGCTGCTGCGGCGGCGGCGGAGGTCAAGTGACGTCGCCCGCGGCGGCGGAAGCGGTGCCGCTCACGGAGCTGATTCGCGCCATCGCCGTCGAGCTCGTCGACCACCCCGACCAGGTGGAGGTGACCGAGATTCCGGGTGACCACAACAGTGTCGTCGAGCTGCGCGTGGCGAAAGACGACATCGGCAAGGTGATCGGCAAGGAGGGGCGCACCGCGCAATCGATGCGGACAATCCTCACGGCGGTCTCCACGAAGCTGGGGCGACGCGCTCACCTCGATATCGTCGATTGAGCGGGCAGGGGAGCGGCGTGCCCGCGACCGACGCCTGGGTGCCGCTCGCAGAAGTCGCGCGCCCGCACGGGGTGCGGGGCGAAGTGCGGCTGCGGCTCTTCAACCGCGATAGCGATCTTCTCCTCCGGCTGGACGAGGTGCTCGTTCGCTTTCCGGACGGCGAAGCGCAAGAGGTCAGCGTCGACGCCGCGAGGCGGGCGAACGACGCGATCCTGATGAAGCTCTACTCGGTGGACGACCGCGGGCGAGCGGACGAGCTTCGGGGTGCAAAAGTTTGTGCGCGCCGTAGCGACTTCCCGCCCCTCGCTCCAGGCGAATTCTATGCGTGCGACATCGAAGGAGCGCTCGTCGTCGTCGCCTCGGAGGATGGAAAGACCGAGAGTCTGGGTCGTGTGCGCGAGCTCCGGACGTACCCCACGACGAGTGCGCTTTTCGTGGAAGGGATCGAAGGCGGGTCGGCGTGGGAGGTGCCGCTCGTCGAGGGCGTCGTCCTCAGCGTCGACGTCGAGGCCGCCCTCGTGACTCTCGCTACGATGGACGGGGTCGAGAAGGCCTGACCAATGGGCTTGCCACCGTGCGCGTCGACATAGTGACCCTCTTTCCGGACATGTTCGCCGGGTTTCTCGCGACGAGCTTTGTGTCGCGCGCCATCGTGGGAGGGAAGCTCGCCGTGCGGCTTCGGAGCCCGCGCGACTTCGGCCTCGGCAAGCATCGCAGCGTCGATGACACTCCCTATGGCGGTGGCAGCGGCATGGTGATGCGCGTCGACGTCTTAGTCGCGACGATGGAGTCGTTCGACGCCGATGCGCCGGAGGGCTTGCGAGCACACCGCGTGCTGTTGACACCTCAGGGGCAGAGGCTCGACCAGCGCAAGATGGCCGAGCTCTCCGCGGCGCAAGCGCTCATGCTCGTTTGCGGCCGCTACGAGGGCTTCGACGAGCGGGCGCGCTCGTTCGTCGCGGAGGAAGTCTCCCTGGGCGACTTCGTCATGACGGGGGGCGAGGTCGCTGCGATGGCCGTCGTCGACGGATGCGCCCGGCTTCTGCCAGGCGTCCTCGGAAACGAAGCCTCCACGATCGAGGAGTCGCACAGCCCGGAAAGCGGGGGGCTGCTCGAGTACCCGCAATATACGCGTCCGGTCGAGTTCCGTAGCGTTCGGGTCCCCGAGGTCCTCCAAGGCGGAAACCACGCGGAGATTGCGAGGTGGCGCAAGGACCAGGCCGTCGCGAGAACGCGCGATCGCCGGCCCGACCTGTGGGAGCGGTTGCGCCGCGAGAGGGGGGACCCGTGAGGCGCTGCGCCGTCGCGCTAGTCCATCATCCGGTCCTCGACGGCCAAGGTTCCATCGTGACCTCGGCGGTGACGAACCTCGACGTTCACGACCTTTCTCGCACCGCGCGGACCTATGGCGCGAGCGACTACTTCATCGTGCACCCAATCGCCGCTCAGCGGGAGCTCGTCGAACGGATCCGCCAACACTGGACCGACGGCTCGAGCGGCCGCAGAATTCCGGACCGCCGGGAGGCCCTGACGTTGTTGCGGGTGGTCGACTCGCTCGAAGGAGCCCTCGATTCGCTCGGGGGTCGCGAGCAAGTCGACGTATGGGTCACGGCAGCGCGCAACCTCGGGCCAACGCTGTCGTTTGCGGCTGCGCGGACTCGTCTCGAGGGCGACGGAAAGCCAGTTCTCATGGTCTTCGGCACCGGATGGGGTCTCGCTCCGTCGGTTGTCGCAGGAGCGGACGCTCTCCTCGAACCAATCCGAGCCGCTCGCGGAGAGTACAACCACCTCAGCGTACGTTCGGCGTGCGCGATCGCGATGGACCGTCTCTTGGGGGCGAAGACCGCTTAGCAACGGACTATTGAGGCAAGGTCACCGGCGCGATCCAGACGATTACGCCCTTCATGTCGTCTCCCAGGAACATGCGGCCGTCCGGCGCGAACGTGACAGGAGCCGGGCGTCCTTCGTCCTGGTTTCCGTCGTCCCACCCGGTGGCGAAGTCGAGCATGTCGTTCGCGTTGGAGGAGCCGCCCGGTAGCTCCGACGCGGGTAAGAGGAGCCCGGTGTTTGGATCCTTGGCGATGCCGACGACGCGCGCCCCGTCCCAGGTGCCGACGTCGCCGTGAAGGGTGACGAAGACGCGCCCGGTCCAGGGCGGCGGCCACTGCCCCGTCTCGAAGTCGATTCCGAATGGCGTGTGGCCGATCACGAACGAGACTGTCTCTTCCGCGACGGTCGAGCAATTGGGGGTCTGCCCGGTGTCCGCGTAGGTGGTCCCCGTGTACGGCGTCCCCTGCGTTGCGCAGCAGGGGAAACCCCAGTTGTCACCTTGTCTGACGGGGACCAGTTTTTCGCGCCCGCCGTTGCTGCCTGAGCCGTCGAGCGCCAACTCCGCGGCGAGGCATACGTCATGGTCCGGCTCGCAGCGCAGAGCGATCGGATTGCGAAACCCGTTCGCGACTTCGCCCGTAGAACCGCCGGGGTCCAGCTTGAAGACCGCTCCGAAGACGGGCACGTAGCTCGGCGAGCTGCTCGACAGGCAAGTCTGCCCTTGGGTGCTGCCGTTCGTGATGTAAAGAGTCCCGTCCTGTGCGAAGTCGAGGACCTTCGGCCAGTGATCACTCGCCTGTGGCGCGGTGATGGTGGTGACCGCCGTGATCGCCCCGGATGGCTTGCGGTCGCCGGCACTGAACGGCACGCGCCGAATGATCGTGCCGTCCTGGAAGTAGAAATAGCCGCCACCGAATGCCAGGCCTTGCGTCGACGAGATGGTCTGCGAAGGCGTCGTCGCGGCGGAGAGAAAGGGCGTGAGCGAGTCGGCCACGCCGTTGTGGTCATCGTCCGGCAAGACGAAGATCGCGCCGAGACCGTCGACTGCACCTCCGGAGCACGGGGTGCTCGGAGACGCGGCGAACAGATCTCCTCCTGGAGCGAACCGGAGTTGCCGCACTTCGGGGACCTGCGCGAAGAAATGCACGCAGAACCCGGGGGGTACGTTCAGCCAGCGGAGGGTCATGGGGTCCGGAGCCTCGGCGTCGCTTTCTCCGGGGACGATCATCAGTCCGCTCGCGGTGGAGACGATGGAGCCTGGCAGCGAGCAGAAGGTGTTCGGTAGCGGCATCGACGCGTCGTCGAATGGGATGACCGGGCGGTCCACGAGGGCGCTGTCGATGTCGGGCATGCCCTGTTCGGCGAATGTCGCATCAGGGGCCCCCGATGAACCGTCGCGCCGGGGGCCGGAATCGGTGTCGCTCGTGCAGGACGCGACGAGCGTGGCGGCAAAGGCCCCCCAGGCGACCGCGCCAAGGTAAAATGCAGAAGGTCGAGGCATCCCGCGTTCGTTGGATAGGGTGATACGGAAAGGGTGCGCTGCGCGGTGCCCTGGCGCAAAGCCGAAACTAGCCTCTCGCCAGCAGTGTCTCCATCTCAGGCGTGTAGCCCCGCGCACCACGCTCGACCAGTGGCGGCATCACACAAAGGCCTCCGGGCCGCCCGGCCCGAGCTTCGACGAGCACGACCCTAGCTGGCGCTCCCGGCGTTCCGTGGACGAATCGCATGCGCTTCGCGTGCAGGCCTTCGGCCGCCAGCCCTGCTAGCAGGACCCCGAGCTCTTGCGCCGGATACACGAAGCAGGCGCGCGCTCGACGTCCCGTCAGCTGACGCGCAGCTTCGATGAAAGTCGACAGATTGCCGCCTCGCGCCCGCGCCTGGGCTGGCGGCACACGCCCTCGGCCCGGCGCGACATACGGCGGGTTGCATACGACGAGCGACGCTTCGCCGCGACGCGCCCGTGCTACGTCGTTCACGTCGCCCCGCACGACCTCGCCACGGTCGGTCCATCCGTTGGCGTCGAGGTTCCGGCGCGCCATCGCGGCGGACAGCTCGTCGATCTCGACGAACACGACGCGCCGCGCCGCGCCGAAGCGCAGAAGGGCGAGCCCTACCGCGCCGACACCGGCCCCGAGGTCGAACGCGACGGGCGGTGGCCGGACGGAGCCCCGCGCGGCGGATCGCGATGACGGTTGCGGCGGGGCGGGTGTGGCCGCGAAGCCCGCCAGAAGGAGCGCGTCGACGTTCGTGCGGTATCCTGCTCCACGGCGAGGCTGGAACAGCACCACGCTTCCACCAAACAGCGCGTCCTGCGTCGCCTCGACGGCCGTTCCATCGCCCAATGCGCCACCGCTCAGTGTTGCCATGACCGCCCAAGAACCATAGTCGAATGGACGGAGCCAATGGCGGACGAGCGCGTCTCATTTTCCGATCATGACCGTGGCGACGACGAGCCCGAGCGGATTGTAACCGCCCGCGTGAAGACAGAAGCGCACAGACTCGGCTTCGATGTCGTCGGGATCGCTCGCGCCGACGTGAGCCTCGATCGAGACATCGAGCGGTACGAGTCGTTCATCGCCGAGAAGAGGCACGGCGAGATGAGCTGGCTCGCGCGCAACGTGCAAGTTCGAGCGCGGCTGGATGGCGACAGCATGCTTCGCGGGGCGAAAAGTGTCGTATGTGTTGCGCGTAGGTATCAGCGAGCAGCCAATCAAGAAGCGGGCGACCCGGAGACTGCGCGCACCATCGCCCGCTATGCCCGCGGTCGCGATTATCACGGCTTCTTGCGGCGCCGCGTAAGGCTCCTGGCAAAATTCCTGCGCGCTCTCGGGACAGGGGAGAGTCCTGTGCGCGCTCGACCCTTGTGCGATGATGCGCCCATCCTCGAGCGGGCGTGGGCGGCGCGGGCTGGGCTCGGGTTCGTCGGCAAGAACGGGATGCTTATCGTTCCTGGTGTCGGGTCGATGGTGCTACTCGGCGAAGTCGTGACGACCCTAAGGCTCGAGACGGACTCGCCGATGGCCGAGCGGTGCGGAGCGTGCAATCGCTGCATCGACGCTTGCCCGACCGGTGCGTTCGTCTCGCCCTTCGTGCTCGATGCGCGACGCTGCATCTCGTACCTGACGATCGAGCACCCTGGCTCTGTCCCGGTCGAGCTTCGCGAGGCAACGGGAACGCATCTGTTCGGATGCGACGACTGCCAGACAGTCTGCCCCTTCAACGCCGGATCGGGTGCACGCGCGCCGCTCGACGATCAACAACCGTTTGCGCCTCTCGAGCGCTGGTCCCGCGTGCGCCTAGAGGAGCTGCTCGTGATGGACGAGGGGGCTTGGCGAGTGCTCTCCGAGGGAAGCCCATTGAAGCGAGCCGGACGGTCCGGGCTAGCGCGCAATGCGGCTATCGTTCTTGGCAATCGACGCGATCGCGGTGCCCTGCAGGCCTTGCGCGAGGCCGCCGTGGCGCATGACGACGAGACCGTCAGGGACGCGGCCGCCTGGGGGTGCGAGCAGTTGGGGAGGTTGGACGAGGGAGATCGCTAGCGAGCGGGGCGTAGCGCCCCTCCCGTGGAGGACTTGCACAAGTCGATGTTCGGTACGAAGGTACGGGCGTGCGGCGGCCAACGGCGGACCCCAGCGACGACTTTCATCTGCATGATGACGACTCGTCGTGGCCCGAGGAGCACGTCACGGCGCCCGGGCGGCGTCGGTTGGGTGCATTCGTCGTGATCGTGACGATGCTCTTCGGGCTCGGTCTGCTCGGCTGGGCGGGCGAGGTTCGATACCATCTGGTTTCGCGCTTGTCGGGCAAAGGTGGCCCTCGCGAGGCCAAAGTCGACCCTCGAGCCGAGTCGTTTCTCGCCGACGGCGAGCGCGCCCTCCTGGAAGGCGACCTCGAGCGCGCGCAGGGGGACTTGGACAAGGCCAGCGTGCTGACCGAGAGAGACCCGCGCGTGCTCGTCGACGAAGCCCGTGTGGCCAATGCGAAGGCAGATATTCCCTGGTTGAAGCTACGCGTCTTGCCTTCGGACGGGAGCGCCGGCGTGGAGGTGCGGACAGCCACCGCTCAGCTGAACGACAGCGCCGCCGTCGCTCGGCGTGCGGCGAGCGATGCCGTGTCCGTGGCGCCGACGGATCCGCAAGCCTTGCGTACGGTCCTCGACGCGCTCCGCATCGCCGGCGATGGGGATTCCGCACGAGGATACGTCGTGGCGGTGTTCGCCACGTCCTCGCAACCGCAGACGGCGTACGCGCTTGCCGCGCTCGACCTCCTGCAGCCAAAGCCGCCGTGGGCGGCAGTCATCGACCGCTTGCGCATGGCGACAGGGGCGGAGGGCGGCGCGGGCCGCGCCCGTGCCCTGCTCATTTACGCGCTCTCCAAGGCGGGTGACCCGGAAGGGGCAAAGGCGGAGCTCGCGAAGCTCGACGCGCTGGCGCGCCCATATCCGCTCCAGCCGGAGCTCCACGCGTTCCTCGCTGGGGTGCGTCCCCCCCTCGCGTTGGCTCCCTCGGCTCCCTCGACTAGTTCCACCTCGGAGGCGCCGTCGGCCTCCCCGCCGAGAGGCGCGGGCGGGGCCTCGGCGGCGGGTGGTGATGTCGCCCGGGAGAATCCGCGGGGAGCACTCGAGGCGGCGACAGAGGCGATTGCCCGCCGCGACTACGGCCGGGCAGAACAGATCTATCAGGCGATTCTCACGGGCAATCCCAACGACTCGCAAGCCGTGGCGGGGCTTGGCGACGTCGCGCGCATGCGCGGAGACTCTTCAGGCGCCATCTCTGCGTACCGTCGGGCAACCGCGATCAATCCCTCGTATCTGCCGGCGTTGCTGGGCCTGGCAGACACCGAATGGGCCACTGGCGACCATGGCGGCGCGGCGCGCGTCTACAAGGACATCGTGAATAGGTTTCCCGAAGGAAGCTATCCCGACTACGCGGCGAGACGCGTCGGCGGCGAATAGGCCAGCGCCGCCCTACTGGGTGGGCGGCGGTGGCCCTGCGGCCATGCCCATGTTGTTCGATACGCAAGCCGACAGGTCAAAGAAGAGAAACTCCAACGCCTTTTGCTGGTCCGAGAGAGTCTTCTCAGTGCAACCCGCCGGGATGCTGGCGACCGTGCTCTCGAGGCTGCCTGCGGTATGGAGGTCCGTATACACGGCCTTCCCACAGTACTGCGTACCAGACTCCCCGGCGTCAGGGGGCGGTGGCGCACCTCCTATCGGAGTACCGAACGACATGTACTTGACGTCGGGCGCGCCCTTCGAAGCGTAGATCCAGCGGAGCGTAGGCGCATTGACCGAGACGACGCTGTCTGCGACCGGGTTGAGGAGGATGTCTGGGGGCGGTCCGGCGCTGTTGAGTGCGTTCACGACCCCGAGCCACTGGGCGAAGACCGCTCCCTTGGGAAATGACGTGTCGACGTCGTAGGGGTTCCCGGCGCCGGCGGCAACCTGCGCCGTGTCGTTGTTCCCGGTATTGCCCCAATTAGCGACGCCTTTGAAGTCGGCGTCCGGGCTGTCCTCGAACCACGTGTACTGATAGTGGCTGGCGAAGACCTTGCCGCCCTCGTCGAGCCAGTCGTGCAACGCCTGTTGGCCCACGGCCGGTTTCGTCTGACGGTTCTCGGCGCACTCGCACGACAAGAGCACGATGTCGTAGCTCTCGAAACTTGCCTTGCTCGCCCAGAGCGGGCACGAAGCGTTTGTGCAATTGCCGGCCGTGCCGTTCGACAGCGAGGCGGCCTCTCCAGCCCCTCCTCCTCCGCCCAGCAATCCCCCCCCTCCGCCCATGCCTTCGCCTTGGTAGACGTCCAGTCGACCGCCGGCATGGGGCGCCGTGAACTCGCTCGCGTCGATGCCCATCCCCTTCATGAAGCAGCCGAGGTCATCGCAGCCGCCGGTGAGGACGGCCATCTGGGGCATGTCGCCCTCGCTCTGCTTGGCCGGGAGGCGAAGTGTGCCGTCGGCTACTGCCGTCGTGGTGCAACTCGAGGGAATGCTAACACTGACAGTGCGGCGCCACTTGCCGATCTGGACGGTGACCGGCACGTTCGCGCCCGTCGGCACGCCCGGCAGCGAGAACTCTCCTGCATAGTTCGTCGTGGTGGCGACGACGTAGTCCCCGATGGAGGTGTCGCAAGTATTGCAGGTGTGCGTCCCCGGCGCGATCTGCGGAAGCGACGCGACGACCTTGGGAATGAAGACGACCACGTCGTAAAGCGGATTCAATCCTGCGGGGTCGAACACCTTCCCGGTCAGCGTCGTCGGCGAGGCGGTCGAGCACGACGTGTCGACGGCGCACTGCCAGCCGATCGTGCCCGAGCATTGCGGGGTCGAGCCGGGGCCGTCCCCGGCGAAAGTTCCATCGAAATCACCCCCCGTGATGCCACCGTAGTTCGTCGAACCGCCGTCGACGTTGCCGAAGTGGGACCCGTTCCCGCTGCCGCAACCGCCTGATCCGAAAAAAACCGCCGCCAGCGCCACGGCGCAGGCTGCAATCAAGGGGTGCTTCGGCTGCGGCATCGGGTGACCTCCCTCGTGCTCGTGGCGCGTCCGGCGCCGCGGTACAAGTGTGCTGCACATGAGTACCCCTAGCCACGGAAATCAGGCATCGGTCGGGTCGGCGTGCTCAGGTGTACAATTGCACTTACAGTGGATGCGTATGCCAAGGCGACTCTGGGCGCTGAGTGCGGTGGGCCTCTTGCCGATCCTCCTCGGGGGTTGCGTCGCGCAGATCAGGGAGACGAGGATCTACGGCGCGGCGCGACCCGCGTCCGGCGCTCGCTCTGAGGTGATCGGGGAACGGCGGGCGGGCATTGATGGCGCGTTCGAGTGCCGCGACGTCGCCGTGACGGCCCCGATGGTCCGCGAGGTCCAGATTCGTCGTTCGTTCGCAGACCACGCGCAAGATCGCAACGCTGCCCTGGCGATGCTTCTCGGCGGGGGAATAGGGCTCGTGGCCTACGGTCAGGATCAGGTGCAGTGCCCCCAGCAGGGTGGCGGGTGCTCCGATCCCACGAACGCGGGCTATGCGTTGCTCGGCCTCGCCGCCATCCCGCTCGGCCTCCTCGCGTACAACGCGATGGCAGCCCGGGACAGTCTCGTCCTCGAGCCCGCGGAAGCCGAAGCGACTCCCGGTCAATGGCGTGCCTGCTCGCAATAGCGGGCGGCGAGAGTGGCAGGCCTTGGCACTCGCTATTACAACGATATGGAGAGGACGAGAGGAACGATGAAGGCTCGCGACGTATTCGGCTCCGACGAGATTCGCGAGCTGACGAGGTGCTCGGATACCGCCGGGTTCTGGGCCGTCGGCTCGACGTGGGCCAGCATCGGCGCAACGTTCGTCGTGCTCGCTCGTTTTCCGCACCCCGTCGTGTTCGTGCTGGCGGTCGTCATTCTGGGGGGGCGTCAGCTCGCGCTGGCGATCTTGATGCACGAGGCAGCCCACAGGACGCTCTTCAAGCGGCGGGTTCTGAACGACGTGTTCGCCGACTGGACGTGCGCGCGTCCGATGATGACCGATGTGGCGAGCTACCGGCGCCACCACCTTCAGCATCACACCCACACCAACACGGCTCTTGATCCGGATCTGAGCCTCGTTGATCCCTTCCCGACTACGCGCGCGTCGATCGCGCGCAAGTTCACTCGCGATCTAGTCGGAGCGACGGGCCTGAAGCGGGCCGTCGGACAGGTGCTCATCAACTTCGAGGTGCTCGAGTACACCGTGTCCAACGAGGTGCGGCGACGCCCGCGTAACGGCCGGCGTCTCGGACAGTATCTACGGGCTGGCACGAAGAATACGTTCGCCTTCGTCCTGACCAACCTCGCCATCGCCGGCTTGCTCGCCGCGACGGGCCACCTGTGGGTCTACTCTGCGTGGATTGTCGCGAACCTGACGACCTTCAACCTCTTCTTGCGGATCCGCTCCTTCGCAGAGCACGCGTGCACCGAGCGCTCATCGGAGCCCCTTCGCAACACGCGTACGACCCGGGCTGGCGTCCTGGCGCGTCTCACAGTCGCTCCGTGGCACGTCAACTATCATCTCGAGCACCATCTCATCACCGCGGTGCCGTACTTTCGCTTGCCGGCCATGCACCAGCTGCTGAGGCAGCGCGGGATCGTCCCGCCCCCGCCCGGCTACGGCGCGGTCATCGCGCTCGTGTCGGGTGCCTCCGGAGGTGCGTGAGCCGCCTCAGCCCCCGGGGACGAGCGCGCGGTTGCGGATGATCGGCGGTGGCTCGATGGCGCGAGGCTTCTGCCGTTCGTGCTCGTCCTCTTCGCGCACGAGCTGGCCGAGGACGGCGCTCGCGATCTCGACGGCGCGCCGCGCGATGTCGGACGGGGATTCCTTCGTCTGATACGCAGACCCCGAAAGCGCGTGAGCGATCAGGATCAGGCGCTGGTCGTCCTTCGTCATGCTGGCTGGCGCTCGCTTCCCCTGTCAATCATTACCACTGCGAGGGCCCCGGTCCAGGCGCGCGCGGTGGAATCGCCTTTACAGGAACGTGGCGTAGCCACCAGTCAGCTCGACGCCCAGCGTGGGACCCCACGTCCCCGGGAACGAGGGTTGCGCCGCCTTCGGGTTGGCTATGCCAACGTAGAGACGCAGCTCGGGAGAGGCCGTGTAGAGCGGGTAGGTGCCGTGGCCTCGCGACAGGGCGACGGCCGCCGCCTCGAGTTCCATGCCCCAGAGGACGGGCGTCGGGTTGGTGACGATCTCATGGACGCGCACGCCGTTGAAAAATAGGACGCCGCCGGCATCGTGCCCCTTGGCGATGTCGAGAGGAAGCATGTACGACGTGAGAAGCTCCCAGGCGATGGGCCACCTCAGCTCCTGGTCGAGAAGCGTGATGTGAGGGTTACCGCCGGTGCCGCCCCGGCTGTCGTACTGAAGGGCCTCCGAAATCCCGACGTTGAGCTCCGCGACGGCGCGGTTCAGGCGCCCGGGCAGATACGTTCCCCAGCGGTACGAAATGCCGGCGGACACCCCGATCGAGGGTGCGAAGAAGTCCACGGGGGCGCGAGGGGGGATGAGCACGCTCGTGCTCGCCGCGGCGAGCAGCTGGGCGGCCCACCCGAAGTCCTGCTTGGACTCGCCTTGGAGCGCCGATGCGGGCGCCTGAGACGAAGGCCACTCGGTCAGCATCGGGCGGAGCAGGCTCACTCCCACCGTGCCGAGACCGAGGGTGAGGTTTGGCCCGCAGGGGCCGACGTCGGTTCCTTCGACTAGGGAAGGGTCAACCTCGCTAACGGGCCTGCACGGGTCGAGGGCGTCCGCGAGGACCTGCGCGTCGAAGACGCCAGGGATCGGAGGAGTGCCGACCTCCACGGCCCGCATCGGCGTCGCCGCGCGCAGCCGACCTATGGCGATGGCCGCGCCCCGAACGAGCCTCAGAGTGCGCGATGCGCTCGCGCGGAGTCGCAGGCGCTCGCTCGCGTTCACCGTCCACCACGGCACGGGCTCGAGCAACTGCCCCAGGGCCAGTTGCTCCCGCTCGCCGAGAGCCTCCACCGCCGAGAGGACTCGGTCGGGATCGACGGCGAGAGCAAACTCGAGCTCCGCCTTGGTCGCGGCGCGTGCAGCGTGCAGGCGATCCGAAGCATCGGGGGACGTCCCGAGGTAGCCGTCGCCGCTCGTGACCCAGCATGGAGTCAGACCAGTGAGCTCGAGCGACTCGGCGCCAAGCGCAGGACACGGGTCGACGCTCGTCGCCCGGCCCACGCTGAGACCCTTCGCGTTGAAGAAGTCGTGACGACGGCGCGCGTGCGAGTTGCCACGCCGCCAGGTCTCTTCCGTCATGACGAGGTGTCCGGCCGCGAACGCATCCTCGAGAAAATGCATCGCGAAGCCGTGCTCCAGGACGGCCTCGGCAACGCTGCCTTTAGCCGCAAGCTCGAGCGAGCGCAGGTGATGAGCGACGAACTGGGCGAGCGAGTTGTCGAGCCGTCCCGTGGCCGTCATGGCCCGCACGATCTCCTCGATTCGGCGTCCGCCGTCGACGAAGTGAGCCTGCGTTGCCTGCGCGCGCAGCTCGTATCCCGGGTCGATGAAGTAGAAGTCCACGTCGAGCGCATGGACGAACGACATACGCTCGAGCGAGTCATTCGGGAGCCGAGCGAGAGCCTCCTCGAACCTGCCCCATTCGTAGGCGGCAGCCGACGTGATCTCGATACCCTTTTGGCTGGTGATGATGCTCTTCAGCTCCGCGGCGCTGCTCGAATGATCGCCCGCCAGGGCCGGGAGAGCGGCGTAAGGAACGCAGTCCACGCCGACCGCCGAGTGGATCATGCGGGTTTCGAGCGGTCTCTTCTGTGCGAAGTCCTCGAGGGGGAGGTCCATACGTGGGCACAGGCGGAGTCCCTCGGCGCGAGCGCGCGAGACGGCCTCCTGCAGGACGTCCCGCACCTCCGGCGGCAGTTGCATGACGCCGTCATGGGCGATTACCACGTGTTCCGGGAAGTACCAGGCGCGCGCTTCACCGGTCGCAGCGATGCCCGAGGCGACCAGGCCCACGCTCGCAGTGATGCGAGCGGTACGTGAAGCGCGTCTCGAGTCGGAGACCGTCATCTTCGAATGGAAACGACGGTACCATCCCGCTGGCGGCCGAAGCGGACCACGGCAGTGGGCTAGGCTGTTTTCGCTGGTAGGGTGTACCTGTGCCTCCGCCCCTGTCAGGTTCGTCGGCTCACGTGCAGGATGTCGATATTCACTGGGTCGAGGTCGGGAAGGGGCGGCCTCTCGTCCTCTTGCACGGGCTCTGCGATTCGCACCGCACCTGGTCGGCGGTAGCCCCGGCCCTCGCGCGATCGCGACGCGTGCTCATGCCGGATCTCGCGGGGCACGGCGAGTCGTCACGCCCCGACGCGACGTACGCGCTCGGCTGGCACGCGGACATCGTCGCGGGCTGGCTCGACGCACTTGGCCTCGACGAGGTTGACCTCGTCGGCCATTCGTACGGAGGAGGAGTCGCTCAATGGATGCTCCTCGAGCATCGCCGGCGGGTTCGCCGGTTGGGCCTGGTCGCGTCCGGAGGGCTTGGCCGGGAGGTCGGTCTGGCGTTGCGGTTCGCTTCGTTTCCGTTTGTCGTCGAGCGCTTCGGTCAGCCGTTCATGGCCAGGGGGACGACGATGGCTCTCAACGCCGCGGGTGGCGCGTACTCGGCCGACGAGATAGCGGTACTTTCGCGCATGAACGCGGTCCCGGGCACCTCGCGGGCCTTTTCACGCAGCGTGCGCGACGTCATCAACTGGAGGGGCCAGCACCGTCATTTCCTGGACCGCGCACGAGAGGTTCATGACTTGCCGCCGGTGGCCCTCTTCTGGGGCGAGGCCGACACGCTCATTCCCATCCAGCACGCCGTGCACGCGGCATCCCTCATGGGCGGCGTAACTCTGACCCGGTTTCCGGGGTGTGGACATTTCCCCCACCGGCAGGACCCGGAGCGCTTCGTCACGGCGCTCGAAGCGTTCCTCGATGCACCGGGGTACGCCGGAGCCCACCTGCACGAGGGCGACCCGACGGCTCACGCAGTCAACGGACGTCCTGGCTGACAGGCGAGGCCCTCGGCATGCCGGCGAGTCCCGGCACCGAACGCAGTCATCAGGATGACGGGCGCCCTCGGAAGCGTGCGTGGTTACTCCGCGTGAGCTGCGCTCACCGCTTCGCCAGCGGCGGGCACCGGGTGCTCTCGTGCGGATCCGCGGTGAGACAGCCGCTCGACCGCGACGAATAGCGCTGGAATGAAGAAGACGCCGAGCAGCGTCGCCGCAAGCATTCCAGAGATGACCGCCGTCCCCAGCATGCGCCGCGCCGCCGCACCTGCTCCGGTGGCGATCCACAGCGGGATGCAACCGGCGATGAACGCGAACGACGTCATCAAGATGGGACGCAACCGGAGCTTTGCCCCTTCGAGCGCCGCGTCGACGATCGAAGCCCCTGCCTCCAGCCGGTCTTTCGCGAACTCGACGATGAGGATCGCGTTTTTTGCGGTGAGCCCGACGAGCATCACGAGGCCAATCTGCGCGTAGATGTTGTTGTCGAAGTGACGCGAGACCAGCCCCAGATACGCGCCCAGTACGGCGACTGGCGTGCTCAGAAGGACGCTGAACGGCAGGGACCAGCTCTCGTAGAGAGCCGCCAGGATGAGAAAGACGAAGACGAGCGACAGACCGAGTACGCGAGCCGTTCCGCCGGCCGAGATCTTCTCCTGATAGGAGAGGCCGTTGAACGCGTAGCCCATGTCGGGCGGCAACGTCTTCGCGGCCACGGCCTCGAGCGCGTCGAGAGCCTGCCCCGAGCTGTACCCCGGCGCGGGTACGCCCTGAATCTCCACTGACCGGTACAGGTTGAAACGCACCGTGTATTCGGGCCCGGTCGTCGAGCGCACGCTGACGAACGACGAGAGCGGGACCATGTCCCCCTTGCCGTTTCGAACGTAGAACTGGCCGACGTCTTCGGCCTTCGTCCTGTAGGCGGGCTCGGCCTGCAAGAACACCCTCCACTGGCGTCCGAAGCGTGTGAAGTCGTTGAGGTACGAGCCTCCGAGGAACGTCTGCAGCGCGGCGTACACGTCCCCGATGGCGACGCCTTCCTTCATCGCCTTGTCCTTGTCGACGTCCGCGAAGAGCTGGGGCACGGCGGGCGAGAAGATCGGTCTCAGCCCCGCCAGCTCCGGGCGCGTACGAGCCTCGGCCATGAAGCGGCCCACGTTCTGCGCCAAGTACTCGTACGACGATCCGCCGCGATCCTGCAGCATCATGCTGAAGCCGCCCGTGGAGCTGATGCCCGGGATCGATGGCGGCCCGACGGCGAAGACACGCGCCTCGGGAATGGCTGCGAACTTCGCGTTGAGGCTGCTCACGATCGCGCTCGACGAGAGCTGCGGCCCCTTTCGGTCCTCCCACGGCATGAGGCCGATGAACCCCGTGCCGAGGTAGCTGGCGGCCGTCCTCGTGAAGAAGCTGAATCCGGCGATGCCGTTGTACGTGCGGATGCCAGGCTGCTTGCCGACAATGTCCGAGACCTTGTCGTAGACGGCCTTGGTACGCTGCAGCGACGCGCCGTCGGGGAGCTGCACGCCGATGATCGCGTACCCCTGATCTTCGTCGGGAACGAAGCCCGCCGGAATTTTGCGGCCGATGACGACCGAAAACGCCACGACGCCGGCAAGAAGGGTAAGGGGAATGACGAGCTTGCGAACGAGGACGCGGTTGATCGACACGTACCCGTCCGTCGTCTTCCCGAACCACCGGTTGAAGCCCGCGCCGAGCCCTCCGAAGACCCCCCGCGGCGCCTGCCGTGGCCGCAGGAGCATGGCGCTGAGCGCCGGGCTCAGCGTGAGTGCGTTGAACGCCGAGATGAGGACCGATACGGCGATCGTGAGGGCGAACTGCTGGTAGAGGCGTCCCGTGACGCCGCTCATGAAAGCCACGGGGACGAAGACCGCGGCCAGGATGAGGGCGATCGCGATGACAGGACCCTGCACCTCCGACATGGCCCGGAAGGTGGCCTCGCGCGGCGCCATTCCCTCCTCGATGTGGTGCTCCACCGCCTCGACGACCACGATCGCGTCGTCGACGACGAGGCCGATGGCGAGGACGAGGCCGAAGAGCGATAGGGTGTTGACCGAGAAGCCGAGCAGGGGGAAAACCGCGAACGCGCCGATGAGCGATACGGGGACGGTGAGGAGCGGGATGAGCGTCGCCCGCCAGCTCTGGAGGAAGAGGAACACCACGAGCGCGACGAGGACGACCGCCGCGACCAGCGTCTCGACGATCTCCCGGATGCCCGCCTTCACCGGAGCGGTCGTGTCGAGCGAGATCTCGTAAGCGATTCCCGGCGGGAAGCGCTTGGCGAGCTCGGTCATCGATTTGCGTACGTTGTCCGCGACTTCGAGCGCGTTCGACCCGGGGGACTGGAATGCGGCGATGACGGCGGCCGGGTTCCCGTTGAACGTGCCGTACTGCTGGTAGGTGAGCGCTCCGAGCTCGATTCGGGCGACGTCCTTGAGGCGGACGTTCGAACCGTCCGGATTCTCCCGCACGATGACGTTTCCGAACTCTTCGGGGTCGACCAGCCGCCCCTGCGCACGGACGGTGTACGTGAGCTGCTGCCCGGAGGGGGCGGGCTCCGCTCCCACCTGACCGGCGGGGTTGACGACGTTCTGCGCGCGGACGGCGTTCTGCAGATCGTTCACCGTGAGACCGAGCCGGGCGAGGATGTCGGGTCTTATCCAAATGCGCATCGAGTAGTCGGCCGCGCCGAGGTTCCGGATGTCGCCGACGCCCTTGATGCGGAGGAGCGCGTCGTTGATGTTGATGAGAGCGTAGTTCGCGAGAAACGTCGGGTCGTACCTCCCGTCGGGCGAGTAGAGCGAGACGACGATGAGGGGGAACGCGAGAGACTTCTTGATCGTGACGCCAAAGTTCTTCACGTCCTGGGGGAGGAAGGGCTGCGCCTGCGAGTAGCGGTTGTTGACGAGGACATTGTCGACGTCGATATCGGTGCCGACGTCGAACGTCACCGTCTGGTTCATCGACCCGTCGTTCGCGTTCGTCGACTGGATGTAGAGCATCCGGTCGACGCCGTTCATCTGCTGCTCGATCGGCGTCGCGACCGATTGTTCGATCGTGAGCGCGTCCGCGCCCGTGTAGGTCGTCGTCAGGTTGACCTGGGGCGGAAGGATCTGCGGAAATTGCGCGATCGGCAGCCCGAGGAGCGACACGGTCCCGATTAGGACCGTGAGGATCGCGATGACCATCGCGACGATCGGGCGCCTTATGAAGAACGCGGACATCTTGGCGGCCTCCCTCGTCTCAGTTCTTGGCGGCAGTCACGGGGGCGGGCGGCGACGCGCCGGAGGAGGACGACGCGTCGGGGACCGGCTTCGGCACCACCTGAGCGCCGTCGGAGATCTTCTGGACGCCCTCGACGACGATGCGTTCGCCCTCAGTGATGCCCTTGTCGATGACGCGCAATCCCTGAGCGCTAGGCCCGACCTCGACGCGGCGCAGCTGCACCTTGTCGTCCGCCCCCACGACACCGACCGAATACGTCCCTTGCACGGAGACGAGCGCCTTCTCCGGTACGACCAGGACGGCGTGGCCGGCTTCGGGGCGGGTAATGCGCACTCGCCCGTACTGGCCGGGTCGCACGTTGCCGTCGGGATTGGGAACGAGCGCCTGGACCTGGATTGTTCCGGTACTCGGGTCGATCTGGCGATTGGTCGTGACGATGACGGCGCGGTGCGGGTACGTGCTCCCATCGGTGAGAAGGATCTCGAGCCCGGGGTCGCCCGTCTCGGTCGTCTTGCCCGCGTCGAGAAGCGCAAACTGTTTTTTTGCCCACGCGAGGTCGCGCGCGTCAAGCCGCTTGAAGCGCTCCGGAAACTTCACGAAGTCTACCTCGCTCATCGGGAAGTTCACCCGGATGGGGTCGATCTGCGAGACGGTCGTCAGGAGCGTGGGACCATCCTGACCCACGAGGTTGCCGATGCGCACGAGCGCGAGCCCGGCGACCCCATCGATGGGAGAGTGAAGCTGCGTGTAAGAGAGGTTCAGGTCGGCCTGTTGGACCTGCGCCTCGGCGGCCTGCACCTGGCCGTCGGCGTCGGCGAAGTTTGCGCTGGCGTTGTCGACGTCCTGCTGAGACACCATCCCGGATTTGAGGAGCCCCTGCTCGCGCTCGAGCTGCACGCGATTGTGGGCCTGGACGACACGCGCGCGCGTGAGCGCGGCGCGAGCGGAGCTCTGCGCAGCCACGTACTCGGTCGCCTCGATCGTGAAGAGGGCCTGCCCGGCCTTGACCGACGAGCCATCCTTGTAGCCCTGCGTCCGGAGAAACCCGCGCACGCGGGCGCGGATGTCAGCGTTGTCGTAGCCGTCGAGCGTCGCGACGGCCTCGATGTAGAGCGGGACGTCGCGCCGGACGACCGGGGCGACGTACACGGTCGGCGGGGACGGAGGAGGTGGCTTCTTCGCTTCCTCGCAAGCGGCTGTCAGCGAGAGAAGAAACACGAGACTGATGAGCTTCGGGTTCAATAGACACACTCCGCGTTGGTGAGCACCGCGTTGGCGCGCGCCTGCCCGACCTGAAAGTCGAGGAGCGCGAGATTGATTTCTGCTTGCCGCAGCGCCTCCGCGGAGGTCACTAGATCGAGGCTGGTTCCCAGACCGTGAGCGTACCCTTCGCGAGTGCGATGATCGATGCGCTCTGCGAGGTCCCGCCGCTGAGCGGCGACGTCGCGCGATGCTCGAAGGACGCCGACCTCGCGCTCGGCCTGGGCGGAGGCGACGATGGCGGCGATGCGTGTCGTGATAAGCCTCTGACGCGCTTGCTCGGCTGCGGCGCGCGCATCGCGCATGGCCCCATAGCGGGCCCCTCCGTCGTAAAGCGGAACGACGATCGCGCCTTGGACCGACCAGGTGGTGTTGGGGGCGAGCACGGTCTGCGACGCGTAGTTGACCACTGACTCGAGATTCAACGAAGGCGCCAGCTGGAGCTCTGCGTCGGTCACGCCCCTCTCGGCGACTTCGACCTGCAATCGCGCTGCCCGCACGTCGGGACGCCGCTCGACCTCGTCGTTCATGCGGCACGTGCGCGCGATCGCCGCCTCGAAGCGATCGAGGTCCAGATCTCCCGGAGGGGACAAGCCGACCGGAGAGCCTAGCGCCGCGCCAAGGGCCTCGCGCGCCTCGCGGAGCGATTCGTCGCTGGCGATGATAAGCGCACGAGATGCCTCGACGTCCTGCTGCGCGCGATCGACGTCGAGCGCCGTCCCCTGGCCGAACTCTTGGCGCGTCTGAGTCAGGACGAGCCGTTCGAGGCCCGCCCGCAACCCGACCCTGTTGAGCTCCGTGACGCGCGAGGCCGCAAGCGTCGACAGCATCGCGCTGACCACGGCCAAGGCGATCGTGCGGCGCCGGTCCTCGAACGAGAGGCGAGCGACCTCGATGTTGCGCGCGGCCGTTCCCTGGGCGTAGATGCCGCGCGGGTTGATGACCGACCACGCGAGCGTCGCACCGACGCCGAAGACGTCCGAAGGGGGCGTGGTGATTGGAATGGGAGGCATCGTGGGAATGATGATCGTTTCGTTCAGGAACTGGTGGGTGTAGGTTCCCTGGCCGGTAAGGACGGGCAGAACGGCCGCTAGGGCGATGCGCTTCTGTGCCTCCGCGCGAAGGACGCTCTCGTAGCTCGAAATGTAGTCCGGCGATTGAGCGCGGATGAGGTTCAGGGCCTCTTCCCACGACGCGATCCGGCCCGGCGCCTCGGGCGGGGGCGCGAGCATCGCGTCGGGAATGGCCGGAGTCTCGCCCTGAGAAGGAGGAGGCCCGGGCGCCTGCTGAGCGCCGGCTCGCTGGGCAAGCCCCAGCGTCAGGGCCAGCGTCAGGGCCAGCGTGGCGGCGAAGACGGCGCGTCGCGGGCGCCGGGGACCGGGCATCGTAATCGGCATGGTGAATTGCTGCGTTAGCCTGCGATGCTTGGCGATGAAAGGGAGTTGCGCGCGAACCGGGTCAACCCTGCGAGCCTCTGCCTGCGACCATCCGGTCCGCGCAGAGGGCAGCCGCGGCATGTGTCACCCTCGCCAATTCGCCCGCCCCACTTCTCGTTCGAAAGCGTGCCTCGCGTTTGGGGAATCGAGCCGGCGAGACTTCGTCGTAGAAATCACTTCAATGGCGCGCATCGTGGCGCATGGGCGATACGCGCGCGCTGGGCGAAGAAGGGGGTGGTGCTTGACGGCGACTCGCGCGAGAGCGCATTGTAGGCGATCGCACGCCAAGGTGGATTAAGGTGGATTCGTATGGTTGACACATTCAAAGCCGGCGAGAAGGTGAAGAAGTCGGGAATCTATTCCGTGGTTCACGACCGCAAGCACGCGGTAGCTCACGACGTTACCTGCGTGGCCGGACGGATGTTCCCGCCATGCAGCGAGTGCGGGGAGGCAGTCCGCTTCCTCCTCGTCCGGCACGCCAAGCACGTTGGCCACCACGAGCAGTTCAAACCGTAGAAAACGCGTCAGGGACGCGCTTTCTCTCGATTCGGCGTGGCCCCTATTCGGCGTGGGCTGTGCCGTTGGTCGCGACCAGGCGGTCGCGCTCGGGAGCGCGGACGGCGCCGAGGGACGACCGACCCATGAAGACGCGGCGGTCGAAGCTGTCGAGGTTCTTGTGCGCCACGATCTGGAAGCACGCGGCGTTTCCTTGCATGCCAATGCGCCACGACCACGCGAGAAACAGGTGCCACAGCCGGTACCAGCGCTCGCCGTACGCGCGAAGGATGGCGTCGTGGCTCTTCACCCAGTTGTCGTGCCAGCGCTTGATTGTGATCGCGTAGTGGACGCTCACGTTCTCGGCGGAGTGGATGTCGAAACCCGCCTTCTCCATCGACTTGACCATCTCGCTGAGGGGCAGTGACGCGTCGGCGCCCGGGAAGATGTACTTGTTCATGAAAAGGCCCCAGATCATGTCCTCGGGGCGCATCCCGATGGGCTTCACGCCGGTGGGGCCGCCGCGGCGTAAACCCGCGAACTGGAGCAAGAAGATCCCGTCGTCCTTGAGCAGGTCGTAGACGAGGCCGAAGTACTTCGACAGGTTCTTGATCCCGACGTGCTCGACCATCTCGAGACTGGAGATGCGGTCGTACTTGTGCTCGCGGATCTGACGGTAGTCGAGGCACTCGATCTGCGCCTTGCCGCCGAGGCCATTTTTGGCGATGCGGGCGTTACCAAACGCGGTCTGGTTCTCGCTGAGCGTTATCCCCGTCGTCTTTGCGCCGTAGTTCTTCGCGGCGTGCATGGCGAGTGTTCCCCAGCCGCAACCGATGTCGAGCATCTCGTCGCCGGGGCGAACGAGGAGCTTGCGACAGACCAGGTCCATCTTGTTGTCCTGGCTCTGCTCCAGCGAGTCCTGCTCGTCCCGGAAAAACCCGGCCGTGTAGACCATGCGCTCCCCGAGGAAGGCCTCGAAGAAATCGTCCCCGCGGTCGTAGTGTCCGCGAACGAGGCGCGTGTCCTGGGCCAGCGAGTGGATCGTCCACTCGGGAATCATCCGCGTGAAAAGCTGCTTCACGTGGTCCATCGTGAGGTCGTACGTCACGAGGACATTACGTGCTTCGATGAACGCGTCCATGTCCGGGATGTCGACGGTGCCGTCGAGATAGGCCTCGAACAGCGTGCTCATCGGAATCTTTCCGGCGGCGTGCCGGGCGGCGAGCTTGCGGTCGTTGAAAACGACGAGGTCAGTCAGCTTTGTCACGGTATTCCCCTTCAGTTCGCCGCGCACGCGTGGCTACTCGAAGGCCAGAAGGGACCACAAGGACGCCGCCGGTTCAACAGGCATGCGTGCCGCAGGCCATAAATAGGCCGTCGTGTGCTAGGAAGTGCGAGAAACATTACGCAATGAGGGTCGCTACCTTCGCAGCCGCCATCTCCGTCGGGCTCGGTGCGTCGCAGCCTGTGAACGCCCAGGAGTCGCAGCTCGACGCCCTTCGTGCGGCGGCCCGAGCAGCGCCCAGGGACCCGCTCGCCGCTCTGGCGCTCGGGACGGCGTTGCGTCGGGCAGACCGTCTCCCTGCCGCGCTGGCGGAGCTCCGGAGGGGAATCGCGATCGCGGGTATGCCGGAGACTCTGAGGCTGCTCGAGTGGGAAGTCGTGCGCGTCGAGGGAGACCGCCACGATTTCTCGCAGACGATGGCGTCGTGTAAGCCGCTGAAGGCCGGCGTCGAGGCTCACGCTTGCGCTGCCTTCGCGCACCTGGTCCGGCAGCGCGCAACCGAGGCCCTCGAGGAGACGGCCATCGTGCTCGCGAAGGACCCTCACTCGTACGAGGCAAAGTTGGCGGAAGGCCGTGCATACGAGCTTGAGCTCGACATGGCGCGGGCTGAGACATCGCTGCGTGAGGCCATCGCAGACCACGGTGATCGCGCCGAGGCCCACGAGGTCCTGGGACGTGTCCTGTTCAAGGAGGGCCGGCGAGACGTCGCGACCGGCGAGCTCCGTCAAGCGATCGCCCTTGATCCCGCCGGCCCCGATGCCCTCTACGAGCTCGCCGGGGTCATCCCGCCCGGCGACGAGAGTGTGCGTCTTCTCGAGGGCGCCACCCGCGAACGACTGACCTTCATGGCGGCGTGGCTTGCTCTCGGCTCTCAACAGCTGGCCGCGGGGCGCCTGGGCGAGGCGAAGAAGGCCGCCGAGGCGGCCCTGAAGATCGATTCCCACAGCGCCGGCGCATACGTGCTCGCGGGGAAGGTCGCGCTCGCCGAGGGCCGGGCTGACGACGCGATAGCTGCAGGTCAGACCGCCCTGGCGAACATGGCAAACAGCGCGGCCGCGAAGTTGCTCGTAGCCGACGGCAACGCGCGAAAAGGGGAGATCGACGCCGCCCTCGAGGCATACCAGGCGGCGTGGGGGCTCGACCACGCCGACCCCACGCCCCTCGTGCACGCGAGCGAGGCCTGCCACGCCGGAGGACGAGACACAACCGCGCGAGCGTTCGGAGTCAGGGCCACGCAGGAGTTCCCGAGGTGGGCGCCGGGCTGGGTAGCGCTCGGCGACGCGCTTGCCGCGCAAGCCGAGGTGGCTGCCGCCCGCGACGCATACCGCAAGGCGCTGACGCTGGATGGGCCCGTGGACATCGAGGCCGTCAAGCGCAAACTGGGCGCTCTGCATTGATCGGGGCCGTGTGAGCTCGATCTCCCCGCTCGTGCAGCGCGTCCTCGCGAACGAGCCTCGCGCCGTCGCGCGCGCGATGCGCATCGTCGACGATCGCCCACCGGGCTACGGCGATCTGTTGAAGGCGCTTTGGCCGCACACTGGCAAGGCGTGGGTGCTCGGCGTGACGGGGAACCCGGGGGCAGGGAAGTCGACGCTGTGCGACAGGCTGATCGTCGCCTACCGAGCGCGCGGACAGCGAGTCGGCGTCGTCGCGGTCGATCCGACCAGCCCGTACTCGGGGGGCGCGATCCTGGGAGACCGTATACGGATGTCGCGCCATGCCATGGACGAGGGCGTGTTCATCCGGTCGATCGCGACCCGCGGACACCTCGGGGGTCTATCGCGCAGCGCGCGCGACGCGGTGCGCGTCCTCGATGCCAGCGCACACGACGTGGTGATCGTCGAGACCGTGGGTGTGGGGCAGGACGAGCTGGAGATCACGCGAACGGCGCACTCGACGCTCGTCGTCATGGCGCCGGGGATGGGCGACGAAGTCCAGGCCATCAAGGCCGGCATCCTCGAGTGCGCGGACACGTTTGCCGTGAACAAGGCCGATCGGGAAGGGGCCGATTCGACCGTGAGGGACCTCGAGCTCATGATCGCGCTGGGCAGCGAATCGATCCGCGCGCTGTCGAAGACGCGCGGGCACGCGACCCACGGCGCCGCCGACGGTCACGTGGCCTCGAATGCGCGGGAGAGCCCAACGGGCCTGGAGCGGTGGACGCCACCCATCGTGAAGTGCGTCGCGACGACGGGCGACGGCGTCGACGGCCTGGTCGTCGCGCTCGACCGGCATCGGGTGTGGCTCGAGGGGACGGAGGCGGGGAGGGCCCGTCGACGCGCGCGGCTCGCCGAGGAAGTGCGCGACGCCCTCCGCGAGGCTCTCATCGACGCGGCCACCCACGACCTTGGTTCGAGCCTCGACGAGGCGGCGCGTGCCGTCGAAGAGCGCGCGATGGACCCCTACACGGCCATTGAGCGCCTCGTCGAAGCGTTTCGAAAGAGGCACGGGGCAGAGGGCGACCGGAAATAAAATCACCTGCATCGCGCGTAGATCACGTAACCCGAAGCACCTCGTCCACCGTGGTCACGCCTTCCTGGATCTTCCGGATCCCGGCTCGGCGGAGGGTAGGGATCTTTCGCTTTGCGTAGACGTCCCGGTACTCGCGCGCGGGGGCCTTGGCCTTGACCAGCTCGCGCACGTCGTCGTCGAGCTCGACGACCTCGAAGATCCCCGTGCGCCCTCTGTACCCTGTTCGCATGCACTTCTCGCAGCCCTTCGGACGGACGACGTTGGCCCCGGACGCAAGAATCAGCTCGTCACCGTCCCAGAGATCGCGCTCGAGTTTTGCCGGACCCTTGCAGTGCGGGCAGATGACGCGGACGAGTCTCTGCGCCAGCACGGCAGAGAGAGCGTTGGCCACGATCCATGGCTCCACCCCCAGGTCGACCAGCCGCACGATCGTCTCGACGGTGTCCGACGTGTGGAGGGTGGACAGGACGAGGTGCCCCGTCAGCGCCGCCTGCATGGCGATGCCGGCGGTCTCCGAGTCGCGCATCTCGCCGACGAGAATGACGTCCGGATCTTGTCGCAGGATGGCGCGGAGGCCGCTCGCGAACGTGAAGCCGGTGCGCACGTTGACCTGCCCTTGCGTCACGCCGTAGAGCTCGACCTCGACCGGATCCTCGAGGGTGACGACGTTGACCGCGCGCGGGTCGATGAGCTGCATCAGCGCGTAGAGGGTCGACGTCTTGCCCGCGCCGGTGGGCCCGCTGGTGACCACGAAGCCTTGCGGCCGGCCGAGCACCTCGCGAAGCGTCTTCTTCGCGGCGTCCTCGAGGCCGAGCTGATCGAACGTGATGAGCTGCTGGCTCGAGAGGATCCGCAGGACCACCTTTTCGCCCTGGGACGCCGGGAAGGTGGATGCGCGAAGGTGAACACGTTTGCCTTCGAACTCGAGCGCTATCTGGCCGTCCTGCGGGAGGCGTCGCTCCGCGATGTCCATCTTGGCCAGGACCTTGACTCGGGAGATCACGTTCGGCGCCACGGCGAGAGCGACCGGCTGAACGTCGACGAGCGTCCCGTCGATCCGGAGCCGAACCTGGAGCTTGTCATGCTTTGGCTCGAGGTGGATGTCGCTAGCGCGCTGCGCGACCGCAAGCCGAACGAGCTCGTTGACGAGGGCGACGGCGTCGCCAGTGACCGGCTCGTGGCCAGGGTTCGGCATCGATGCGATTGGAACAGGAAGCGGGGAAGAAAAAAAGAGCGTCCCTTCCCCGAATCGAAGCCCCCCCCCACTCCCACCCCCACCACCGCGTTCGAATCAGCGGGTGCGCCGCACCCTCGAATCACTCGGTTTCGCGGGTTTCTTCTTCTTTCGGCCCACGTCTTCGGCGTCAAACGCGCTCGGACAGACGTCCGACACGCTGCACTCGCTGCACTGGGGCTTGCGAGCGAAGCAGCAGCGCCGGCCGTGAAAGATGAGGACGTGGCCGGCATGGTTCCACTCCGAGCGCGGAAGGATCGCGCAAAGGTCCGGCTCGATCTTGTCCGGGTCGCTCGCCTTCGACCAGCCGAGGCGCTGGCTCAATCTCATCACGTGTGTGTCGACGACGACTCCTTCGGGCGTATTCCAGAGCACCCCCAGCACGACGTTCGCCGTCTTGCGACCCACCCCCGGTAGCTCGACGAGGTCACTCAGCGATCGGGGTACGTCGCCGGCGTGCCGCTCGACGAGCGCGCGCGCTAGGCCGACGATCGACTTCGCCTTCGACCGGAAGAATCCCAGCGTGGCCACGTAAGGCTCGACCTCCAAGGGCTCCGCCGCGGCGAGCGCGCGCGCGTCGGGGAACCGCGCGAAGAGCTTCGGCGTGGCCTTGTTCACGCCGACGTCGGTCGTCTGCGCGCTGAGAACGACGGATACGATGAGCTCGAACGGCGATCGATGGTCGAGCTCGCAGTGGGCGGTCGGATGCTGCTTCGCGAGACGCTCGAGGGTACGGGGAGCAATGGCGGGCGCTCGCTTCGCGCGCTCGCGCCGCTCCTTCGGTGCGATCTTCGGAGCTGAAGGCATCCGTCCTTTCAAACCTTTCTGCGCTCGCCCGCCCGATGTCACGATGCTCGCCTCCGAGCTATCTCGGCCCTTGCGTCGCGAGAGCGCGCCCCATCCAGAACACGCGCGATACCCTCGTCATCGAGAGGTCTCGTACTCGCCCTGCGGCGCGCAGCCAGTGTGCGCGCGTTGGCTTGCGCGCAGCGCGCTCGAAACGCGTCCGATCGCTCGGCCTCCCGGACGAGGGCGTCGATCGCTCGCTCCTGCTTCTCGTCGCTCCAGCAAACCAGCAGCGCGTCGCAGCCGGCCACGACGGATTGGACCGCGGCGTCTTCGATCGACCATCTCGCCGCGATCGCCTGCATCTCGAGGTCGTCGCTGACGAGCATGCCGTCGAAGTCGATGCTCGCGCGCAGGCGAGTGCAAACGGCCTCCGAGAGGGTCGCGGGACGCTCTGCGTCGAGCGCGGGATAAACGACGTGGGCCGTCATCATCGACGCGACGCCGGCGGAGACGGCCGCGCGAAAGGGGGCAAGCTCGACGCGCTCGATGCGGGAGGCGGACTGATCCACCACGGGCAGATCGACATGAGAGTCCTTCGACGTATCTCCGTGCCCCGGAAAGTGCTTGGCGCATGCCAGCAGGCCGGCGGCCTGCAGCCCGCGGATCCACGCTGCGCCGTAGCGTGCGCACGTGTCCGGATCATCGCCGAACGCGCGGTCGCCGATGACCGGGTTCGCGGCGCATGTGTTTACGTCCAGGACCGGCGCGAAGTCGATCGTGAAGCCCAGCGCCCCGAGCTCCACGCCCACCGCGTGGGCGATGCGCTCGGCGACGGCAATGTCCTCCCACGAAGCCACGGCCCGCATGGACGGGACCTCCAGGAGTGGCGCACGCAATCGAGCAACACGTCCTCCCTCCTGATCGACCCCGACGAGCGGCGCGTCCGGGCTCGCCGCATGAACCTCCCGTGCCAACGCCGCTACCTGCAGTGGGCCTCCCTCGACGTTGGGCTTGAAGAAGATCGCCCCGCCCCGGCGCCGCGCTCTCAGGGCGCGTGCGAACGGTAGCGGGAGCGACGTCCCGGCGAACCCGCCGATGAGGAGCGGGCCGCACAGGGAGACAAGGTCCATGCCGATACGCATAGCCCCGTCGAGAGACTCGAAGGAAGAAGAGAAGCAGCCTTTTCTCTTGTTTTCTCGTTCGCCTGTTGAATGCTCACAATGCGTGGTGCAGGACCGATTCTGGGTCGTCGTTGCCGTGGCCGCCTGCGCGCCGAGGGGGGACCCACCGGCGACCGTGGGCGGCTATGCGCGGGCTCCGACGACGGCCGTCGCCGCTCCGGAGCACGGGGCGGCGGTCGTCCCTCCCGCGGTTCAGCCTGCGCGTAGCCCCATGACGGTGGCCGAGGCTCGGCGCTTCATGGTCGTGCTCGTCAACCGCGATCGCGCGTCCGAAGGCCAGCCGCCAGTGGAGCTCGACGATGGGGCCCCGACCCGCGCGGGGCAGTCGCACGCCGACGACATGGCCACCCATGGTTATCTCGGCCACTTTGGAACGGACGGATCGGTTCCCGAACAGCGCTTTACGCAAGCGGGGGGCGCCGACATGGTGCTCGAAAACGCCAGCTGCTTCAGCGACGAGCGCGAGAGAACTCTCGATCGATCCCCGCGCATCGATCCGGGCAACATCGAGCAAGCGGAGGACATGTTCTTCCACGAGCAGCCTCCCCACGACGGACACCGCAAGAACATCCTGAAGTCGTCGCACAAGAAGCTGGGCATCGGTATCGCCCAACCGGTCGGCACGGCCAGCGAGATCCCGGTGCCCTGCTTTGCCCAGGAGTTCGTCGATCCCTACGGCGCCTATGCCCCCGTGCCTCGCACGCTCCGGGTCGGCAGCACGCTGCATGTCGAGGGGACGATCGACGCACCGGCGGTGTTCTCCGGGGTGGGGATGGCGCGCGTCGACTGGCCGAAGCCGCTGCCAGTCGCCGAGCTGAATCGACGGCGGTCATACGCCGTTCCCGCCCCCTACCAGACGTACTGGCCAGCCGGATACCAGACACCGATCCCGGTGGCGGTGAACGGCAACCATTTTCGGATCGACCTTCCGGTGAGCGATGCTGGCAAGCCCGGTATGTATGAGCTCAGCATTTGGGCCGTCCTGCCGGGCTCATCCGACCTCGCGATGATCAGCTTGAGGACCCTTCAAGCTCGGTAAACGAAGCCACCACAAGCGCAAGTTTACACTTACATTTGAATTTCTTGCGCCATGCGTCATGGGAAGAGATGCCGAGGGGCGGTTCTCAACAACCTATCGATGTGTGTCTATATGACTGAAATCGCTCAATATATCCTTTGCAAAGGTGCGACGAACGCACATCTTGTCCCCTTTGTAGTATGGCGTAAGTGACGAGCCAGAGCGCCATGTCGGTTACTTCTCGAAACAGGACGGAGCTGAACGACCAGGTAACGGCGACTGCCGGCGATTACCAGGTAGACGGCGCCAGGGTCTTCCAGACCTTGAACATAGGCGGAAGCGGCACCACCAGCGTAAACTTCGTCGTCGGGTGCGCCTGATCGAACGGGTCGTCCCTTGGCTCGTGGCCATCGTCGTGGGCTTGCCGGTCCTCATCGGCCGCTACCCGCCGATGATCGATCTGCCATGTCACGAGGAGATCGTGGCGGCCATGCGCCACTTCGGCGACGACGTTCGCTATCCGCGGGGACTGCTGACGTGGAACCTGGGCCACCCGAACCAGCTCTTCTATCTGCTGGCCTACGCCCTCGCGTTCGTCCTCCCCGTCAGCGCGGCGTGCAAAGTCGTCGTCGCGGCGTCGGTGGCGGCCGTGCCTCTCGCAGCCGGTCGCCTCGCGGATCACCTCGGCGCGTCGAGGTGGGTCGCCGTGCTGGTGGCGCCGCTGGCGCTCGGATTCTTTTTCTACTTTGGCTTCGTCGGCAACCTTCTCAGTCTCGGATTGCTCATCGCATCGATGCCAGTTCTCGACCGTTTCGCGAGCCATCCGACGGCGCGAGGGGCCGCGATCGGGACGCTGACGCTCCTCTTGCTCTACGAAGCGCACGATAGCGCGGTCGCCATCGGTGGCGTCGCCATCGTCGTCTTGTCGCTCGGCTATCCCGTGCTCCGCATGGCGACCGCTTGGCGAGCGACGCCGCTCGTTATCGCGGGCGGCGTCGCGGTCGTCGAGCAGGCCTATGCGATGCGGCACCTCGGATCGAATCTGCGCGCCCTGCCTCAAGTCATCGATCTGGCGACATGGCAGAAAATCGACCAACTCCCCGAAGCGCTCCTTGGCATTCACGGGTCGACGACCACCCTCCCCGCATTCTTCGTGGTCGCGGCGGTCGTCGCGATGCTCGCCGTGCAACGGGCCATGCAGCACCGCACCGCGCTGCCGCTCTCGACGGGCGTGCGCCAATGGGTCCACGCGTACCGATTCGAGGCGCTTGGCTTGCTGCTCATCGGTCTCTACTTCGAGGTTCCGTTCGGCTTCGCAGGAGCGATGTGGTTGCACGCGCGCTTCCTGACGCCGGGCGTCGCGGTGCTTGCGATCGCCCTCGCGCCACGCCGGCCGCTCCTCATGCCCGTCGCGGCGCGAGGCGGGTCGGCCCTTGCGGTCGTGGCCGTCCTCGCGCTCGTGAAGCCGGAGATGACTGCGACCGGCGCCGTCTACTCGGACCTGGACGGGATCCTGCAGCGTATCGCGCCAGGCAGCGCGATCGCGCCCCTGGACGTGTCCGGCGGACCGCGGCGATGGCTCGTCTTCACCGTGGCGGGCGCCGCGGCTCGGGCGTCGGCGGAACGCGGAGGCCGTATGGCCGCTTCCTTCACCGAGGCTTCTCCCATCCCGCCCGTAGTGATCGCTCCCCGTCATCGCTGGGAGGACTCGCTCGCTCGGATGGCCGTGGATTCGTCGTCGCTCGAGCCAGCGTTCGATCTCCGACGCTTTCGTTACGTGATTTCCTGGGCGGTCCCAGGTCAGGAGAAAGACATCACCCTCGCGCTCCTCCCGGAGGCGCGTCTGATCGCGCGTTCGGGCGGCTGGTTACTCTTCGAGTCGACCCACGCTGTCGAGTCCGTGCTCTCGTCCGAGCCTGCGTCGTCTGGGGAGGAATCGGTGCGAGGCCGGCTCGAGGCCCTTGCGCAGACCAGAGGGGCGTCTTTCGGGAAGCCCTGAGCGGGGCCTTCAAGGAGCCTCGTCGGTGACTGCCGGGCTCCACGCACGCGCGCATGCCGGGTCGTCACTGGCGGAGGGGCCCGCGCAGAGCGACGGGTCGGCGACGGGTCCCAGCAGGAGATACATGCTCCTCGTGACGGAGGGCATCTCGCGCTTCCACCTCGTGTCGACCGCCCGAGCCACCGTATCGGCCGCGTCCCGGATGGTCGTCACTTCGAGCGCGGCGAGCCTGCGCCCGATATTCTCGTGCACATCCATCATGGCGGGGTGCTCGGTGAACGCGTAGGCGTGCTCGAGGTAACGGATCGCCTCTTCGGTCGCCCCAGCGTTCGTCAGCAGCGTCGCAGCAGAGAGCGCGTTGTCGGCGTCAGCGCCGAGCTCGACGGCATGTCCCATGGCGCCGGCGCCGTCTCTTCGCCAGGCGTCGATCTCGGCGCGGTCCTTGAGGAACGAGGGGGCCATGAAGGCGAGGAACTGGCCGTATCGCATCCACACGCGCTGGTCCTCCGGGCGCTCGCGGGTGCCTCGCTCGAGATAGCGACGTGCCATACGCACGTCCTCGGCGGTCCCTTGCAGCGGACGATAGGCGAGCAGCGTGTCCACGAAGCGGTAGACCGGAGCATAGGAGGGCTCGAGCTCCAGGATCGCGTCCACGTACTTGGGGATGTCCTTGAAGTCGCGGTGTTCCGACCAGTGCGTTCCGTACGCCACGAGGAGCGCTGCCCACAGCATGTCGACCACGGCAGAATCCCAGCCGAGCGTCGCGAGATGAAGCTGCGTAGGAGGAGGGAGCGAATAGACGTCATCACGCTCTCGGACGTCGTGGGCAGTAGCCGCGAGCCGAGGCTGGGTCATCGCCACGCCCGAGGCGCAGGCCAGAAATAGAAGAACGGCGCCGATGGTCGAGCGGTTCACTCGACCTCGGAGTCGACCAGCATTCCCGGGTCGAGCGTCGGTCCGCGGGGATCGCCTTCCGTGCTCTGCCCCGAGACCTGAAACTCGCTCGCGATGCCGTCCCCGTCGAGGTCCCCATGGGCGAGAGCCCTGAACGTGCTCCTCGCAGGCGCGAGCGAGCTGTCGAACCCGAACGCGAAGCAGTGGGGTCGTCCGATGGGAACCGGACGAAAGTCGAGCGCCCGCCAGGTCGGGTTGTCCCAGGCGTCGGGAGCGTCGGCCTGACAGCGCCCGCGAGGGGGCACCGCGGGGGTCATCGGTGCGCTGGGAGGGAAGGCGCGGGCGACGGGTTGCGAGCGGGCGTAGGAGATCGCCGACGCGCCCATGCGCTGGAGGCCCTCGATTGGCTCTACCAGCCTCGAAGCATGTACCTCCCGGACGAACGACGGGATGGCCACCGCGAGCAAGGAGCCGATCAACGCGAACGCGATCGCGAGCTCGATGGGCGTGAAGCGCCTGGCTCGGGAGCGCGGCCGACTCGACAGAAGGGTCATTGCTACAGTCCCGGTTTTACCACGCGTCAGGGGCCCGCCGGCATGCGACTGCGCTATAAGGGGCCGCCATGTCGGGCCGATGGCGACGCGTTCTCTCGTGGGCGCTGGCGCTTGCGGCGCTCGCGTTCGTCGCGTGGGCGGTGCCGGTGCGCGACCGCTGCTGGGATCCTCGCGCTCCCAAGTCGACCCGTGTCGCAGTCACGAGAGACACGTCGGGTTGTTTGCTGCATCTGGCCAGCGGCGACGTCCGCGTCGACCCTGCCGCGTGTTCCGAGCTCAAGTGCGAGCCGGGCGTCGTATCCACCCTCGGACACGCTCGACTGGGGGTGATCGTCGCCCTGCTCGGCGTCTATGCGCTCGGGACCCTCGCCTGGGCGGCGCGCTGGCGTGCGCTTCTTGGTTTCGCCGGCGTCGATCTACGCCTCTCGGAGGTCTGGCGCATATCCATCGAGGCGCAGGCCGGCGGCGTTCTCCTTCCGGGTGGGATCGGGGGCGACGCATTGCGGATTGCCTCGGTAGTGGCGCGCCCGACTCGCGCCGGTGAGGCTCGGTCGCCGGTGGCGATTGTCGTTGCATCCGTGCTGCTCGATCGCGGGCTCGGTCTCTCGTTCATCGCCGGACTCGCGGCAATCCTCGGATTCGCGTGGGGTGGCGCGAACGCGGGGCCGCTCGTGGTCGTCCTGGCGGGGATACCGGTCGGCTTCGTGGCGGCACTGCTCGTCTTGAGACACGCACCCTTTCGCCGCGTTCGCTGGCTGACCGAGGGTCGGGTCGGACGTCTCGTCGGCCCCGTTCTCGACTATGCGCGCGATCCGCGCGCGCCAGGTGCCATCGCTCGCGCCGCGGCCATGAGCGTCGTCGTCGCCGCGACGCAGCTCTTCGTCATCCGCGGCCTGCTCGTGGCTCTCGACGCGGTGCCAACCCAGGAAAAGTGGGTGTACGTGGGAACCACGATGGCTTTCATCGTCTCGGCCGTGCCGGCTCTGCCGGGCGCCCTGGGCACCGCCGACGCGGCTTACGTGTACTTCTTCGGCTTCGCGGGGATCGCGCCGGGCGCGGCCCTCGGAGTGTGCCTCATGTTCCGGATCTTCTGGTACATTTCAGGAGTGGTCGGCGCAATCTTGTACGTCGCGCGCACACGCACCGCCGCTAGCCGAGGCGCGGCGACTCCTCCCTCGACCGAGCCATGAACGTCTCCATCGTCGTCCCCGCGTACAACGAGGCGGCGAACATCCGTCGACTGCTCAACTCCCTCCTCGAGCAGGAGACGAGGGTCGCTCGAATCGTGGAGGTCGTAGTCGTTGCCAGCGGATGCACGGACGGCACGGCGGACCTGGCCCGCGACGTTGGCCGCGGCCGGCCGGGCGTGCACGTTCATGTTCAGGAACGGAGAGCCGGAAAGGTCGCGGCCATCAACGCCTACCTCAAGATCCGCGATCCTCGCGCGGACGTTACCGTGGTTTGCAGCGCCGACCTCGACATCGCGCGTGACGTCATCGAGAAGATGGTGCTCTTCCTCCGCGACCACGCGGACGTAGGCATGGTGGGGGGTCGCCCCGTGCCCAACAACGACGGCGGGAAGCTCGTCGGACGCATGGTCAAGATCCTGTGGGAAATGCATCACCGCGTGTCGCTCGAGGTCCCGAAGATGGGCGAGATCGTGGCGTTCCGGTCGGTCCTCGTCGAGTACGTGAGTGAACTGTCCGTGGTCGACGAGGCCTCGATCGAGGACATCGTGCGCGCCAAGGGCTACAAGCTCGGCTACGTTCCCGACGCGCTCGTGACCAACCACGGGCCGGACACGATCGGCGAGTACTTCGAACAACGGCGCCGCATCGCGCGCGGGCACTACTGGCTCGAATTCGCGTTCGGCTACGACGTGGCCACACTCGATCGAGGCCTCCTGGGGAAGGCTGCGCTGGACACGGCAAAGAGAGAGGACCGTTTCGGCAAGCTGGCGCTCGCCGCGGCGATTGGCGTGGAGGTCGGCGCCCGCGCCCTCGGCTTCTGGGATGCGCGAGTCGTCGGCGGCAAGCACCGCACGTGGCGGGTACTCGAGTCCACCAAGGCTCTCGATCCGCACACGAACGGCGTTGCCCTCAAAGCGCGGAGGGGCCGCTTGTCGGCGCGCCCCGATCCGCCCGAGAGGCACCCGTGAAGAAGGTCCCTCTACTTGCGCGCCTCGCCGGATACAGAGCGGAGCACGCGACGGGACGGCGACCCCAGCTCCCCGTCAACCTCACCGTCTCCGTGACGTACTCGTGTCCGTCGCGCTGCGCGACATGCGACATCTGGCAGAAGAAAGTGGACGATCTGTCCGTCGACGAGTACGGCCGCCTTTTCCCGACGCTTCGCAAGGTGCCCGTCTGGGTGACGCTCTCTGGGGGCGACCAGTTCGTCCGCGCGGACCTGGACGAGATCGTGCGACTCGTGCGGACGCAGATCGAACCCAGCATCGTCAACATCCCGATGAACGGCGTGATCACCGAGCGAATCTTCCAGCTCCTCCCGAAGATTGCGCACCATACGGTAGGGTCACAGCTCGTACTCAACCTTTCCGTCGACGAGATCGGCAAGGCCCACGACGAGATTCGCGGGGCCGACCGCAATTTCGAGAAGCTCTTGCTCGTCGCCGAATTGATCCACGATCTGAAAAAGACGTATTCGCACGTGGTTCTCGGCGTCCACACGGTCATCTCGAAGCTGAACGTCGAGCGTATTCCGGAGATCGAGCGCGAGGCGCGGGCCATCTTCCGGCCCGACTCGTACATCGCGGAAGTCGCCGAGAATCGCGTCGAGCTCAAGACGATGCACAAGGACATCACGCCGGACCCCGCGGACTTCCGTCGTGCCGTGGCCCACCTCAGCAACACGATCCGCGCCAACCGTTCGGGTCACCCGGTCGCGCGTCTGGTCGAGTCACTTCGCCTCGAGTATTACGATCTCGCCGCGCAGATTCTGGAGGAGAAACGCCAGGTCATCGACTGCTACGCCGGGTGGGCGAGCGCCCATCTGGCACCCGACGGGCACGTTTGGGGCTGCTGCGTGCGCGCCGAATCGATGGGCAACGTACGCGATCACGCATACGATTTCGGGGCCGTCTGGCTCGGCGCGCAGGCCGACGCATTTCGCAAGAGCGTTCGCGCGCACGCATGCGCCTGCCCGCTGGCCAATGCGAGTTACACGAACCTCCTCCTCGATCCCCGGTCTCTCGTCCGCGTCGGTGTCCACATGGCCGACGTACGTTTTCTCGGCGACCGACAGGCTTGACGTGCCCCGCGACGACGCCAAGACGCGCGAGCGCGAGGCCATCACACGGGTGGTCGAGCGCGTCGCCACGGCATACGGCACCGAAACGAGGCTCGAAATTCACGAGGGTGCCCTCGACGGCCTGACCCCGGCGGACCTCGTGGTGTCCTTAGACGCGTCGCCGCAGGCGGGAAACCTGGATCGCCGCTTGAGGTCACTCGCCGCCCTCGCTCGCAAGGTCCTCGTCCTCATCGTGCCCAACCCCGAACGGATCCGGTGGCGGCCCGCGGAGCGCGGGAACCACGGGACGATCGCGCTGGCTCGCGTGCTCTGGGAGGTGGGACGCGTCCGCGAACACGATTACCTCGACATCCCTCGAGCCGTTGCAGCCCTTGCTCGTTTGCCGGGCGACGCCGTCTCGGCGGGGGCCCTGCGCGGGCCCATCGGTGCGGTGGTCCGTCGCGCCGCCCGACTTCATGCGTTCGTCGTCGATACGGCGCCTCGCACTCCGCAGGCGCGGCGCCGGCTCCGCACGGCTGAAGAGGGCAGCGTGCGAGAGACCGGCCGACGCGTATAGTGGTCGGCCGATGACGGACACGATCAAGGCGCTCTATCCCTACGCACTGGCCGAAGGGGAGGGGGTCGGCACAGCGTACGAGTACATCGCCAAGGCCGATTTCATCCGGCCCATCGTCTCGCGGTTGTCGGAGCTTGCCGGTCGGGCGGAGGGCGGGGGCGCCAGGGTGATCGTGGCTGGCTTGCCCGAAAAGTACGGAACGAGCCTGGACTTCGCGATCCTCGCCCACCGCCACGGAGCCCAACTCCGCGTGGTGGACGATCGTCAGGAGGCGATTGACCGCGCGGAAAGAGGAATCGCGGCGGTTCAGGCCGCGGGCCGCCTTCGAGGCCTCCGCGTGGAATACCGCCGTCTGGATTCTCTATCGGATCTGGCGAAGACCGAGCCGCACGACGTCGTGCTCTCATGCGAGGTTCTGCAGCGCGTACCCCAGGCGTCGCGCGCTGCGTTCGTGGGCACGCTGCGCTCCCTCGGCCCCATGGGTGCTCTATTCGTGCCCAACGCGGAGAATGCCTCTCACCTCGAGATAAGCGGCCTCGCCGGCTTCTCGAGGCTCGAGCTCGAGGCCCTCTTCGCGGGGGCGCGCAGCGGCTACGTCGACATGCCGCCGTTCCCGCCCGGCATCGCCCGTAGCAGCGAGCAACGCGCGCGCGCGTCGTCGGGGCTGGCGGAGGCCCTCGCCATGCGTGCGCTGGACGTCTACTGCGCGGGGGAGCGTCTCGTTCCGGCCTTCGTGAAGCGACGCTTCGCGCACATCGTCTGCGCGATGTGGGGCGCGTGAATGGACGTCGTGACCGGGGCGACCGGCTTCGTCGGCCCGCATCTCGTCGACGCTCTCGTCGCTCGCGGCCGCCGCGTCCGCTGTCTCGTCCGCGATATCGCTCGCGCATCCTTCCTGGAAAGGGCGGGCGTGGAGGTGCGAGAGGGAAGCTTGCTCGACGATCGGTTCGTCGCGGACGCGCTCCAGGGGGCCGAGCGAGTCTTCCACCTCGCCGGCGGGGGCAAGGTTTCGACCGCCAGCCAGGAGGGACTCGACCTCCTGCGCCGGTCGAACGTCGCACCCCTCGAGACGGTTCTTCGAGGGGCCACGGGTGCCCGCGTTCAGCGGGTCGTGCATTTCTCCAGCATCTCGTCGATGGGGGTGCAGCTCGATGTGCGGCTCGACGAGTCGTCGCCGTGCAAACCGGAGACGCCGCACGAGATCGCCAAATTCGAGAGCGAGCGAGTGGCCCTCGACGCCTACCGGCGCGACGGGACGCCGGTCGTCGTCCTGCGCCCCTCGCAGATCTACGGTCCAGGCGACGTCCGCTCCGAGATTCCGCGGCTGGTGCGTCTCACGCGCCGCGGGCTCGTTCCGATGTTCGGAGGCGGGGAGGGGCTCATGCCGTGGGTCTTCGTGTCCGACGTGGTCGATGCGGCGATGGCTGCGGCGGAGCGTCCTGAAGCGCCGGGGCAGACGTATATCGTCAGCGACTCCGAGTCGTATCGCTTTGCGGACATCGTGGCATCGATCGCCCGGGCGCTTGGGCGTAAGCGGGGCGGCCTCGCCATACCTCGAACATTGGCGTGGCCCGCGATCGCCGCCGTGGAGATGGGCGCCAAGGCGCTCGGACGTGAGCCACCCTTCACACGCCATCGTCTCGCGTCGATGTGCGGCCGTCGCCTGGTCAGCATCGCGCATGCGCGGCTCGACCTGGGGTACGTGCCGCGCGTGGGGCTCGACGAAGGAATGCAACGCGCGGTCACCTGGTGCGTCGCAAGGGGTCTGGCTTGAGCGCCAAGCGCAGAGTCGCGTGGGTCGGAGCCGATGGCGCGCTCGGAGCTACCCTCGCCCCGGCGCTGGGAGCGCAGCCCCTCCGGCTACGATGCCCCGACCTCTCCGACGATGGCCCGATGGGGGAGATCGACGGCTTCGACGTCGTGATCGACGGTGCGGGCCCGCGCGTTCATCCCGGACTCGCCTGGGGCGACTATCTCCGTGAACACGTGGGCACCGCCACGCGGGTGGCACGTTCGATGCGCCCCGGCCGCCACCTTGTATTCATCAGCAGCGCGGCGATCTACGGCGCGGGGCGCGGCGACGTGTCCGCGTCGACGGCGCCGCGACCGGATACCTTTCCCGTCCCGCCCTATGCCTGGGCCAAGCTCACCGCGGAGTACGCGGTCCGCGCGGTGAGTGCGGAGCGTGGGGTGGCGCTGACGGTTCTCCGGCCGTCGATCATCTACGGGCCGGGGGCCGGCGGGGTACTCGTGACGCTGCGGGACTTCGCGCGACGCGGGTTGCGCGCGTCGCTGCTGCCGGAGAGCACGCGGCAGCATCTCCTGCACCTGCATCTCTTTCAGCGAGTCCTCGAAGGGCTCATCGCGGTGCCACCGCCATCGGAGACACGCATCTTCGTCGTCGCCGATCCGTTCGTCCTGACTTCGGCAGAGCTGAACGCCGCTTACATGGCGGCGGGTCCGAGAGCGGCGCCGCTGCCAGTGCCGATTGGACTCGTGGCGCGCGCCAGTCGCGGATGGCAGAGGCGCACCGGCCGGGACCTTCCTGGGCCGGTGGCGGTAGCCGCCATGCTCGGCCTGGACAACGCCTACGACTGGCAGCCGTGTCTGGCGCACCTCGGAATCGATCCAGGCCCCTTCGGTCGTAGAGTCTTCGACGACTTTCTCGAGGCGTGACCGAGCTATTCGCCGGTCAGTCCTTGCCGTTCTTGACGGGGCGGAGCGCTTTGCGCACCCGGCGGCGAAGAATCAGCCGGTCGTAGAGAGACGGACTTACCCGATCGACCAGATCGATCGCCCTTTCGCGGGCTCCGACCACGCGCAGCCCTGCTCGTCCCGCGAGCACGCGCAGGATGGCGTCGACCACGATCGCGGGATTGCTGCCCTCGGTAGGAGTCGGATCGGGCGATGCGCCGTACCAGTCGGCTTTGCCGCGGAAGGCCGTGCGCAGCCGGCCGGGGTAGACGGAGGTGAAGCGCAGCCGCGCTTCCGGGTGCTCGAGCCCGAGAGCGTCCAGGAAGCGAGCGCACGCCGCCTTGCTGGCGCAGTAGTGAGCCTCGAACGGAACTGCGCGCCGGGCCGAGATCGACGAGACGGATACGAACGTGCCGGCGCGCGGTTCGGCCCAAAGCTGCTCGGCAGCCGTGGCCGCGCGGACGGGGCCCCAGTAGTTTGCCTCGAACAGCTGCCGCGCGCGCGTCGTGGGAATCGCGGACGCTCGTCCGAAAGTCGCGTCGCCCGCGACGTACGCGACAGCGTCGATGGGTACGCCGACGTGACCCTCCGCGTCCGCGTACACCTGCGGCCAATCGAGGGAAGCAAGGTCCGCGCAGCGCCGGTGCCACGCCTCGCCTCGCGGCGGAGCACTCCTCCCGACCGTGGACACGACGACGCCTTGCGCAGAGAGCGCGTCGGCGAGAAGCTTGCCGACTCCCGAGCTTACGCCCACGACGACGGCGTGATTGACTCTCGCACGAACGGAGGTCAACGGCGTCTCGGGCGCGTCATGGCGGCGGGCTGTTCGTGGCGGATGCCGCGTGTTCGATCTCCTCGAGCTCCCGCGATGCGATGTCGAGCTTCCTCAGTAGCGTAGAAGGGTGGGGCGTCGGCAGCGGCGCGTCGTCGGCATCGATGGGGACGAGGGGCAGCCTGGATTCGAACAAGTAGAGGTCACCCTCCACGCCGATGAGGACCGCGTCGTTCCTGAGTGCCAGCGTCAAAGCGGCGCCGATCGTCTGCTTCGGCGTCGAGAGCAGGAGGTAGCGGAACCTCGTGAAGTCCCAGGCCGGGCGCATCTCGTAGGGGTGAGTTTCCATTCGGGTAATGGGCTCGACCCACTCCTTGTTCGGATACTGCGAGACCGGGGACACGGGAGACTGAGTGTAATCGAACAGGCTTCGCCCACCCAAGACGGCCACCACGTGTCCCATCATGACCATCGGGCCCCAGAGGCGGTTCGACGGTTGATCGAGGTTGAGCGCCATCACGGCGGAGCCCGGCTTCATGCGCGGCAAGAGCACGTCGAGCTCGGAGTAAATGTGATCGCTATCGGCGAAGGTCGGCCACCCGACGAGGAGCGACGCGACCGGCAACACGGCGCAAAGCGCACGAGGGAACCTTCCGATTGTGCGTGTATGGGTTGCTGCCGTGATCGCGAAGACGGCCCAGGCCGGGGGCAGGAAGCGGTGGTAGACGAGGGTCGTGCTCCGGATCGTTGCCGGCGCCGCCAGATAGAGACCGAGGAGGACGAGCGCGAGGAGATCGAACCTCAACGCATGCACGTGTTCCCCGAACGCGTGCACGTCGCTTTGGCGATGGCGGATTCGCTCGACGATGAAGAACACCACCGGCAAGATGGCCAGCGCCATGATGAGGTGACGGATGTAGGCTTCGTAGCCGGCGAAGAGGACGCCGGGGATGGTAAGTAGTTTGTAGGACACCGCCGTCCACTCGAATAGCGGCATACCCTGGTGTCTTGGTCCGGCGAAATGCCATGCGTACCGCGTGGCGGCGTACACGAGCGCGCTGCTGAAAATGATGGGCGAGGCACGCATGGCCAGTGGCCTGGCGCGCATGGGCAGACCCATGCTGCACAAGACGAGCGCTATGCACGCGACGATCTGCATCACCTGATGCGCAAAGTGGAGAAAGACCATCGCCCCGCACATCGCCAAGACGCCGCGCCACGTTGGATTCGAAGCAAAGCGGTCGATCGCCGGGAGGAGTGCGAGAAGCGCCGCGAGGCCGACGATGTTCTGAATGAGGCCCCAGAAGAAGAGCCACCCAAGCCCGACCGGTGCCACGAGGAGCGCCGTCCAGCGCGGTGCGCCCACATGATCGGCGAAGTGAGCGGCCGCGACCGAAAGGGCGACGATCGACGTCGCCACGACGACCTTGCTCGCCCACGCGATCGGCATGACGTAGTTGAGCGCCAGGACCAGGAGCGAAAAGAGCTGATTGGAATGGCCCAGATTGAGAAAGTAAATCGACCGTGGGGCGAACTGCTGGTCGCTCCAGTGACGCAGAAGGCCGACGCTGGCCTCGTGTAGAGGCAGGTCGGCCATCGGTGGATACTTCACAATCAGAATCGGGAGAACGAGGAGCAGGCCCCCGAGCCACGGGGCGAGCCGCTCCGCTCGACTGGCAGACGCAAGAGAAGTCATGGCAAGGGCCACAAACGCGCAAAGCGGCCGGCGCTGATGGCCGACCGCTTTGCCACGCGTGACAGGGTCACTCTTCTGGGTTGGTTTCCTGGATGTTCGGCGAGATCGCGACGGCGCCGCTGTAGGCGAGGCCGCTGATGGAGAACGTGGAGAGAACTCCGTTGCCGTTCAGGTCGCCGTTCGCAACGGCGTTGAAGTTTCCGCTGGCCGCGTTGGTGGCGCTCGAGGTGTAGCCGTACATATAGTATTGGGGCTCCTCCAGCGAGAACTTGAGGCATTGCCAACCGGTGTCACCCGCGCCTGCGTTCCAGTCCGAGATCTGGGACTGGTACTTCTGCGCCACGGGCACGGTCGTGGGCACTGTGGCCGTTGCCGAGGAGCAGAATGCCCGCATGATGGTCGACTGCGCGCCGACGGCGACGATCGCCGTGGAGCCCTTCTCGCGCTCGACCGCGGTCGCAGAGTCCTTGGCAATCTGACCAAGCGAGTTGCGCGCTTCGGCCGACTTCGCGTTCGCGATGTACTTGCGGACGCCGTAGATGGCGAGAACCGCCAGAACACCGATGATCGCGACTACGATCATCAGCTCGATCAGTGTGAATCCCCGTTTGGCCTTACGAATCCATCGACTCATGTTTCTGTCCTTTCCCTCGTGACATGGTTCAGTTCTCGCTCACAACCCCTCGTTGTAAACGAAGACTTGGTTGGTCCATGAAAAGCCGCAGACGTCCGTGTGCGTGGTGACGACCCCGTCGAGATCCGCCTCCGCGGCGATCGCGTACCAGTCCGTCGCCGGAGTCGTCAGACTGGAGATGTTGCAGTTGTTGGGGATCGCCGTGCCGGCGGTCCCCGCGCTGCCCGCGATCGTGGCGTAGCCGAAGAGCACGGGCCCATCGACGTGAACCGGCAACACCTGCGAGATGTCGTAGCCCGCGTTGCAGCTGCCGCACGCGGCGCCCCACTGCGTCAAGACGCCGTAGACGGATTGCTGCGGGTACCACGAGGTTGCCCCCGTCAGGTTGGGCATGCAGTTCGCGTAGCCCTGCGTCTCGGCGTGATACGCCTCCTGCGCGACCCGGATGTTGTTCACCATGCTGGTCGCTTCGGAGACGTGCGCCGACTGAACGAGCTTGCGGTAACCGAGCACGGATAGGGTGGCGAGGATGCTCACGATGACGACCACGATCATCATCTCGACGAGCGTGAACCCACGTGAGTGATGAGCCACGAAGAAGGTCTTGTGCAGTCGTCGTGCCATGCAAATGCCTCTTTGCCCGATGGTGCTCGCCCCAGAAAGCCGGGGAGTTTCGCGAGTATCCTACGAAGGCGCCAACCCGGCCAAACGAGCAGATGACAATTTTCGTCACCTTGCAGTCAGTCTCGACCGACGTTTCGCGGCCGCATGGGAAGGCCCGGTCCGGCTCACTAAGCAGATCCTGAAGGCCTGCTCGGGGGCCCGTCGCTCTCGGCGCCGTCGTCATCGGCCTCGCCGAGCGCGTGCTTTTGGAGACGGTAGCGGAGGCTGCGCAAAGTCACCCCGAGGAGCTTCGCGGCCTGGGTACGCACACCTCCCGACCTTTCGAGAGCTTGGAGGACCATCCTCCGCTCGATCTCGCCGAGTACGTCGTCCAGGTTGCAACCCTCGTCCGGCAAGCCCACGAGCGAGGGCGTGGGCAGCGAGGTCGCCCCGGAGACCTCGCGGGGAAGGTCACCGAGACCGATGGTCGGGCCGGTCGCCAGCGCGACCGCTCGCTCGATGATGTTCTCGAGCTCGCGCACGTTGCCAGGAAAGGAGTAGCGCTCGAGCGCGCGAAGAGTGTCCGGGGCGAGAACGCGTATGTCTTTGCCCTGCTCGGCGGCGCACCGCAGCAGAAAATACTCGGCGAGCGGACGGATGTCCTCGCTGCGCTCGCGGAGGGCAGGCACCTCGACGCGGATCACGTTGAGCCTGTAATAGAGATCCTGCCGGAAGCGCCCGTCGCGCACGTCGTCTTCCACGTTCCTGTTGGTCGCAGCGAGTACGCGGACGTCCACCGGGACTTCGGTGGCCGAGCCGACGCCGCGTACCTTTCTCTCCTGGAGGACGCGCAAGAGCTTGACCTGCAGGGCGAGCGGCAACTCGGCGATCTCGTCGAGGACGAGCGTTCCACCGTCCGCCTCGCGGAACAGCCCGAGGCGATGGGACACGGCACCCGTGAAGGCGCCCTTCTCGTGTCCGAAGAGCTCGGCGTCGATGAGTGCGTCCGGGATCGCTCCGCAGTTGACGACGAGGAACGGCTTGTCGCGGCGGTCGCTCGCCTCGTGGATCGCGCGAGCGACGCGCTCCTTGCCCGTGCCACTCTCGCCGGTGATGAGGACGGTCGTGCGAGCGCCGGCGATGCGCTGAACGACGTCGAGGACGCGGCGCATGCCCTCCGAGTGCCCGACGAGCTCGTGACCCCGCTCGCGGAGCAGTTCGGCCCGGAGCTTCTCGTTCTCGGCGAGGAGCGAGCGCTTCTCGAGCGCCTTCTGGACCAGGGCGCGAAGCTCACCGGTCGCAAAAGGCTTCGTCACGAAGTCGTAGGCGCCCCGCTTCATGGCCTCGACGGCGGTATCCACGTCGCCGTGGGCGGTCATCATGATAACCTCGGTGTGCGCCGTGCGCCGCTTCACGAGGGTGAGCAGATCCATCCCGCTGCCGTCGGGCATCAGCAGGTCGGTGAGGACGATCGCGTACGGCTCCGGCGCGTGCGTCACGGCCTCGCGGGCCGTCGCGAACCCGGGCGCTTGCACGACGTCGAGCCCCTCGCGCCGGAAGAGTATGGCCAGCATGTCACGCAGGCCGGGTTCGTCGTCGACGACGAGAATGCGGGACCTGGGCGCGGCTTTCAGCATTCTCCAATACGAGGATACCAAAGGGGGATCGCCAACCGCTTACCATTCTAGGGCGCCAAGCCCGTCGCCCTCTCGCGCGCTGCTCCCCATGCGAGCAGAGTGGCCGTGACCACGAAGAGTAAGCACCACGCGTAGACGGTGCCGCGCCCCCACCCCAGACCGAGAGCGTGAAATACGCTGTCGGCGGTCATCTCGCCTCTCGAGAAAGCCGGCCAATATAGATCCCGGAGCGGATGCCGCGGTCCCTCGATCCTGGGATTCGTGGCGACCGCCACGACGTTTCCCGCAAGCCCGAGCGAGGCCATCCCGACGAACGCGACGCGCCAACCTGCGGCGCTGCGAGCGAGTGCTCCCACGCCCTCGTAGAGGAGGAGCATCAGGACGGGCGTAAGGTGGCGCGGTCCGATGCACCACCCGCCGGCCCACATCCAGTACGAGGCCACGAAAACGAAGTGTGCACCCGTGAACCCGGCCAGCAGACCGCGTCGCGCCCGAGGCGTCGTGCGCACGTACGCGAGCGGCGCGAGGACGAGAAGCGCCGGTGCGTAGAAGAGAAGCCCGCGATATTCGCTGACGAGAAGGTCGCGGGCGACCGTGACCGTCGAGAGATCGATCCGGAGCGGCGTCGGGTTGTAGAAGGTCGAAGTGACGTGCGCATACGCCCAGTCGAAGGGCGAACCCGTGATGCACACGTTGTAAACGGCGAGCGCGAGCGCGCACGGGATGCCGCCCGCCGCGTAGTAGGCGGCAAGGCGCAGGCCGTCGGGACGGCGGGTCGCGAGGAAGATCGCGAGCGCCACGACGCCGATCCAGATCGTGAGCTCGGTCATCACTCCGAGCCCCACAAGCAGGCCGGCCGCGAGCGCCCACCTGCGAGGATCGCGCGCGGACTCGGCGCCCGTCGCCGCGTGATACGCGCCGACGAACAGGGTTCCGGAGAGCACGTGACCGAAGTACGTGCCTCCGTAGCCGAGAAGGGGAGTCCCGAGCGCCGCCAGAAGGGCGACCCAGACGGCCTCTCGCGCCGGCAGGCCGGTCGCGGCGCGGCGCTCGAGGAGCAGGACGAAGACGCCGAGGGGGATCGCGGCGGCGACGACGTCACCGATGTAGACGACCACGTCGACGTCGCCTCCGGTGAACGGCCCTCCGTGTGCGACGCGCCACAACCAGTAGAAGGGCAGGACGACGAAGCTCGAAAGGGGCGGCTTGTCGCTGTAGACGTGACCGCCGACGATGGCTTGATCGATGGTGAGATCGAACCACCGGTCTGCGCGAAGAGATCCGTCCTCTGCGATCGCGAGTACGGTGAGCGCCCGCGACACGGGGTTCGCGGACGCGCCGCCCCGGAAGACGAGGACCAGAGCCGCAGTGGCCAGGACGAACGTCGTCGGGAAGAGCAAGCCCCAGGGTGGCCTCCGCCGTTCACCCATCCCGAAGCGCGAACCTAACATCCTTTGCGGGCGACGACGGCGTCGGTCACGCCCCGCCGGACCACGCGTCCAGGAGATCGGCGACGTCGCCATTTCCCCAGTGACGGAAGGCCGCGGCCGCTCGGCGAAGGTCGGCGTTCAATGCGGGGGCGCCGACCTTCAGCCGCAGCTCCTCGAGTCGCGCGCCGATCGGCTCCCTGTCCCAGCTCGCCGGGAACGCGTCGGCGGGCATCGGAGTCGGGTAGCGATCCAGGATCGCGTTCGCCACGGTGAGCTGCCACGCGGCGTCTTCGGCGCGCCCAGCGTCGGCGAGCGCCTGCGCCAGGTTTCGACGGGACCGAACGACGGTCGGCCGCGCGTCGATGGCCGTCGTGAACAGCGCCACGTCGTCTCTCCAATGCGAGCTGTCGAGTGCCGCGACGTATGCTTGCGTGCACGCGAACGCGACTGCGAGGCCGCCGGCGACCCTCCGCTTTGGCGCTTCTAGTCGCTCTACGGCAAGCGCTGCGAGAGTCACCGCCCAGAACGACGGAAAGAAGAAGAGGCGGTCGGCGATGGCGCTGGCCGGTACGATCGTGCTCGACACGACGACGTAGGACGCCGCAAAACCGATCGCCGCGTCGCTCAGTCCGGGGCCACGTTTCCAGTTGGTGAACCCCGCCGCGAACAAGAGCCCGGCCAGGCCGACTCCGATCGCGGCAGCCACTGGCGAGTGGCCGGGAACGATCCCCGCGTAGCTGTAGTCGGGGGCAAGGCGAGCGGGCCAGACCAGGCGCTGCAGGTAGCCGACGAACACTTCGGCCGCGCCCGCGAGGCGAGCCCCGGGGCTGGCGGCCAGGAGCGAGTTCTCAGTCGCGCGGTCGGGGCCCAGGTCCCACCACGGCATCCGCAGCACTCGAAAGGCAACGACGCTCGAGAGAGCCACGGCGTTCGCCGCCGCGAGTGCGATCATCCCTCCGCGGCGATCCGTCCCGCGCGCGGCGTGCCACCGATAGGCGAGGAGCGGCGCAAGAAGGGCCACGGGGAGCGCGGACTCCTTGGCCCCTGCCGCGAGGATGCAGGCCCCAGTGGTGAGGACCACCTCACGGAGGCGCAGCGGCCCGTTCTCTCTCAGCGGAGCCAGCAGCGCCAGAAGGCCGAACAGTGCCGCCACTATCTCGGCGCGGCCGGTCGCGCTCGGGACGACGTCCGCGTGAATGGCGAGAGCGCCTGCCGTTGCGACGGCGACGAGGCGCGAGGTGTGACCGAGCGCCTGCCCGAAGAAACGCTTCAGGAAGAGCGCCTGCACGGCGACGAGGGCCGCGTAGAGGGCGAGGTTGTGGGCGTGAAAGAGCCACGGTTGGCCGTGGGCCACGTGCCAGTCGAGCCAGTACCCGAGCGTGACCACCGGACGCCAGCTGCCGATCGTGTTGACGAAGCTCCGACCCCAGAAGTCGCGGAGCAGCAGGTCGTCGACCGACAGAGGCCCGCCCACTCCCCGATGCCCGAGGATCGTGTTCGCGTCATCGAACGTGAAACCGAATGCAATGGACGAAGCGAAGGGCGCGCACACCGCCACCACGATCGTGGCAAGGACGAGCGCCTCCGTGCGTCGCGTCACATGTCGGAGCTAGTTGAGCTTCGTGACGGCTGGCTTCGTCTCTCCGGCGCCCACGGACACGAAGATGGTCTTCGTCAGGCCGTCGTCCGAGTCGACGAATTTCACGGTGTGCGACCCGGGCTTGACCGACACATGGACGCGCGGGGTGCTGCCGAGGGACCGTCCGTCGAGGAAGCACGTCGACGGCGGTATCGAGTTGATGTTGAGAAACGATTCGCCGCCCTCGGCCGCAGGCTGTGCAGGGGCCGGCGCGGGCGCGGGATTCGACCGCGGTGCCGCGGCCGTGGGCGCGGGGCTGGGGTAGTAGGGTGCGGGCGCGACGGGAGCGGCCCCGGCGCTCTTCGGCTCGAGCGTCACCGTGTAGGCCTTCTCGGCCTGTCCGTCATCGAAGCTGATGAGCTGCCGGTAGTCTTCGTAGCCCGGTTTACTCGCTTCGAGCGACCACGACTTCGTCGTGTCGATGTCGACCGAGATGGGAAGCATGGGAAGCTCGCGCCGGTCGGAGCCGCTCACGATGTAGACGCGAGCACCCACGGTGCCTGGGGCGACGGTGACCTTCCCCTTGAGGACCTTGAGCGTGATGGTCCCGAGGTCTTCCACTCGGTCTCTCTCGACGGTGACGTGCTGCACGAGCGGCTGATATCGCTCGGAGCCCGCGACCCGGATGACGTGATCACCCGGCGTGAGATCGTGGATGTCCTGAGGTAGGGGCCCCAGTTCCTTGTCGTCCACGTAGAGCTTCACTCCGGCCTGGACGCCCGACACCTTGATTCCCGTGCCTCGCGACGAGCCGACGGTGAAGCTCGCGGTCGTCGGCCGACGGGCTTCCACGACGACGGCCTGGACTGCCGGCGGGTCGTAGCCCTCGACCAGCACCTTGACCTCGTGCGAACCGGTGCCCAGATCGGGGACGGTGCAGGGAGCGGTGTCGCAGAACGGCGTCTTCTTGCCGTCGACGAAGACGTCGAGCCGATTGACCGGCGCACCGCGCTGGTCGCTCACGTTGATGACGATGCTTCCCTTGCTGGGAGCGACGACGAGAAAGATCGCCAGGGCCGCGAGCCCGATGGCCGCCCCGATGATGAGCCGCATCCCCACGGGGCTGACCCGCGGCGGGAGCATCTGCGTCGCTTCCATGGCGCGCGGCGGGGGCGTCGCGTACTCGGGCGGGGATGACTGCCGCGGCAGCGCAGGCATGCCGTGCATCGCCGGCATCGCGGGCGGAGGCGGAAGCGACGACCACGGCGGCGCCCCGGAGTTGCCGAGGCCCCTCTGCGTGGAGGAGGGCGCGGGGCTCCCAGGATTGATCGTCGGGGGGAAAGAGAAGCCACCGCTGGGAAGGCCAGGGCTGCGGGAGGCAAACGGCGGAGGCGGCGGCGTCCTCGGAGGGGGCCGCGACGGCGCGGGAAGACCCTGCGGCGCGGTCAACCCGAGGAGCGTGGCCTTGGGCCGCGACGGCGCGGGTGCGGGCATTCCGGCGGCGGGCATGGGAGCGCTCGGGATCGCCCTCGTCTTGTCGTCGTCGAGAGCGTGCGTCTGGTCTTCGGCAAAGATGTGGGTCGCCTCTTCGGCGAAGACCTGAGTCGCCTCGTCGTCGTCGTCCCAGTCCACGTCGACGGAGTTCGCTGCCTTGGCCGGTGGCGGAGCGGGCGTGCCCACAGAGCGGGAGGGCGGAGCGACGACGGGCGGCAGCGACGCACGGCCCGGCGGCGGAGGCGGCAACCTGGAGGGACTGGAAGGCGGGGGAGGAAAGCCAGGAGCTGACGGCATCGCGGCCGGCGCGGTCACGCCGAGCAGGGTTCGCTTGCCGACATCCGAGCGAAGGGACGGCGGGGGCGGAGGAACGCTCCGACCAGAAGGGCGCGAGGGAGCACCCTTCTTTCCGAGATCCTCGAAGATGTCGAGGTCTGCTCCCCCTTTTTCGTTTTGTGCCATCACGATGGGTCTCCTGCTACCGCAGACTCAATCATAACCGGGGCCCTCGCGAGCTCCAAGATGCGGCGCTATGTCTTTGCGCCATCAGCCACCGCTTGCCAACGGCCTCGTGCCGGCTGCGACGCGATTGAGAGCTTATCACGCAAGGTCGCGCAAGGTGTTCTGCAAGCTTATGCGTCATGACTCATGGCGTCATGGCACCGTCGACGGGTCGCGCTGAAGCCTCCGCGGCGCTCGCGCTTGCCGCTGGCTTGTAAAAGTACCGTACCCTCTTTGCTTGCAAGGGCTGCCACACCTGCGCGGGAACGATGGGCGTGTCGGTGAAAATAGGGTGCGCATCGGGAGCGTGAGCGCGGACGAGGCGCGAGGAGATCGGAGGGAGGGGGAGCACGGGGTTGGCCGCGATGTCGAGGGCCCCACCGAGGAGCGCGCGCGAGTCGCCGGGCAACGTCATTCGCGCCGAGCAGCCGAGGCGGTCCAATAGCGCGTACATGGCGGTCGCAGTCGAAGCGTCCGTGCGCACCTCGGGAGAAAGCTCCACCCAGGCGAGCATTCCGTCCTCGCCCTGGACGCCCACGGCGGCCCGCGCGGTCGCCGCCGGTGCGTCGGACACCGGGTAGCCGCGCGCGAGTACCGTGCCCTTCATCAAGGCACTCGGCCCGATCTCGAATGCGCCGTTCGTCCACCCGAGCGCCAGCGAACCCTTCATTGGCGCCGCGAGAGCCAGCACCGTAGGGGCCTCGGCCGCCACCTCCGTCGCGGGCGTCATCGTACGCGGATCGGCACGAACGACTCGCATCTTCACCAGCCCGCGCGCCTGCGCGTCGACCGAGAGCCACGTCGTCGCGAGGGCGTACGGGAAACCGTGTTGAGGCAATCCCTTCGTCCGCCACTTGCCCTCGTCCGGCTCCGAGGTGGCGCCTTGGACGGGCAGGCCGGGAAGCCTTGCCCGCGACGTCAGGTAGAAGAAGTCGCGCGCCTCGCGCTGGATGTAGCGAGGAAAGAGCATGTGCCCCATGCCCCGGATCATGCGTCGCGACCGGAACACGTAGCCCGGCAGACCCGACACCTTTCCTTCCGCCTCCCAGTCGCTCTGGAGGGGTCGCCCGAGGGGCGCGAGCCGTCCCTCGCGCGCCACGTCGTAGAACTCGAACCCGGCGTGCCCCGGGTTCATGTCGAGGTGGATGCCGAACGAGCATCGTGCCGCGAGCATCCCCTCTGCCAGATCCTCGGCCGAGATGCTCGTACTGTAGAAGTAGCCGACGAACCCCTCGGTCGTGAGGCAGATCGCGCTCCGGGCGCTGTGGATCTGATCGGGCCATCCGGGTGGAGTGCCTCCCCACCAGATGCGTCCCCAGGGGTTGTACCTGCCGTCCTCTACGAGCGCGGTCAGGTTCTGCCGGAGCGCGATGAAGTCGTCCGCGGCAACCCCGGACCCCGGCCACGCGCCGAAACCAATCGACCCGTCGCGGAGCTCGGCAACGGTGGCGGCGTAGGGTTTGGGCGGGAGGTACTCGACGCCGTTGGCCTGCATTCCGTACTCGCCGTGCTGCGCCTGGAACCCACCGTTGAACGCGGCCACGACGTGCGTCATCACCTCGGGGGTCCGCGGGATCAGGCCCGGCCCGTGCTCACCGGTCGCGCTGATCGGCTCGACGGTGCCGGCCTCCATGTGCAGCGCAATCTGGCGCGCGTCCCATAGCGTGACGTAGACGCGCGCGTCCTGGCGACGGGCGCTCGGGCGGACGAAGGACGTGACGATCGCGGGGGGGGATCCGCTGGCCGTGGGTGTGATGAAGGCGTCCTGGTCGAGCGCGATCCACTGACCTTCGCCGGGCAAACAAGGCGTGATGACCGAGCGGATGGGCGGAGGCGGCCAGCCGACATCGGGATCGACGAAGGTCGGGGGCGCGGAGGGGGAGGCCGCCTGCAGGCCCAGCTCGTCGCGCACGTCGTCGGCGGTCGTCGGGCTCGCGAAGGTCGCGTGGGCCTTGTCGAGAACGGTGAACGCGACGGCCTTCACCCACTGCATTTTCTCGTCGCCGATCCACGGCACGGCGCGCAGCCGGTCGACCGCCCACGTGACGACGTTGCCGGGGCGCGCGCGTTCGTCGGCGACCACCCTCACGAACGCCTCGCCCGAGACCACCCGAGCGTGGACGGGATCGATCACGACGACATGGTCGTCTGCCTGCACTTCGATCGCTCCGTCCTTCCTCCACGTGGTGGTGGCACTTCGCGCGACCGGATCGAGCGCGAACGTGTCGCGAACGACCCCGGCGACGCGACCGGTCTGCTGCAGATTGGTCAGAGCGACTTGCGCTCGCTGCACCCTCGTGAAGTCCGTGTACGACGCCGGCGCGCGGCCCGCGAGGTCGAGGACGTGCACGCCTCTCGCGAGACCGTCCGCCGACGTCGTGTAGACCGCGACCTCACCTCGCAACGACGGGCGAGACTCGTCCACGCCGGTCGTCGACGTTACGTTCCACGCATCCCCCACGTCGAGCACGGCGCCCTCGGGCGACAGCCCCGCGCCGACGGCATAGAGATCGCTCGGTTCCCCTCCGACGCTCGCGCGCACGAGGGCCCGCGCTCGCCCGGAGCCCGTCAGCGAAAAACCACGCGACCGGTCGATCCACACCACGTCGCCCGCGCTGCAGGCGAGGCCCCGGGCCGAGAGTGCCCCCGCCAGCGCTGCCTCGGGAGTGGCGGCGTGACGGTCGACGTCCTTGCCTCGCCGCGCGGACCCTAGCCACGCGAGCCCGAGCACGACGAGGAGGACGCGCGTCCGCGTGCGCCACCAACCGTGCGCCCGGCGGAGCGAGGCGGATCGACCGAATCGGGGCACTCTCCAGAAACGCTCCACCGAGTGCATTCAATCGCCTTTAGCGCGCTCGCTCACCCTCGCCGACTACCAGTAAGGAGGAGGCCGGTCCAATCTTCGTCCTGCCCCGTCACCTCCGTGCTCGGAACGTCAACCAAGTTGGCCGTGTTCTCGGTGCCATCGCTTGTATTCCCGTGAAAAGCGTGTGGGCCCGAAACGTGCTACGAACGACTGCAAATGTCCCGGCGCTGGCTCGCCGCCGCCACCTTTGTGGCCCTGGTGCTTGCGTGCGCCAGTCCGACGCTGCCCTTGCCGCCCCCGGAGGTGCCGTCGGTGGAGGTCGTGGACTCGATGCACGTGCTGCTCACGGCTGGCTGCGGAGGCGCGGAAGACCTCGCGTTTGTCCAGGTTCACAACCTGGGTCACACCGACCCGACCAACCCCGTTTACTCGGAAAGCGTGGAAGCTTCGGGTTGCGGCGCGTGGCAGATAAAGGTCTTTGCGCTCACCGGAGACGCCCTCTCCATCACGCAGGAGTACGGCAACTCGGTCAGCCCGGCGGTCACCGTGTGCGTCCCGAACGGGATCTGCCCGGCTCAATAGCCGGACCATTGTTGGCCCCTCCGTCGCGCGGATCGAAGCGGTAGACGAGGACGTTCGTGCGAGCGCGCGGTTTGCCGCGCGTCATGGACGTTCGTCCGCGGGTGGCAGTCGTACGGCGACTCACGGCGCGAACGTCATCGCGTTCGCGGAGATGTCGTTCTGCGCCTGGTCTCGCGTCGACAGCGCCGTGAGGGCGAAGCGCTTCTCGATGAGCTTCAGGATCGCCGTCGTGTCGTACACAGTCGAGTCGACGCCGCCCTTGGCGAACGGCGAGATGACGATCCCCGGAACACGCGTGCCCGGCCCCCACTTGTCCGTCTTCGGCGGCGCGACGTGGTCCCACTCTCCGCCGTTCTCGTCGTACGTGATGATGATCGCGGACTCGCTCCACAGCGGGCCGTTGGCGACTGCGTTGATGAGATTGACGGTGTTCTGCTCGCTCTGCGTCTCGGTGGTGTAGTTGGGGTGCTCGTCGAAGAGCGGCTTGACGAACGATACCGACGGCAGCGTTCCGGCAGCCGCCGCCGCGAGGAAGTCCTCTTCGTCCTTCAGATTGTGGTTCGTCGCCCACTTGCCGTTCGGAATCGTGCCGACTCCCGCGACGCCGCCGTCGGCCGCCGCCGTGGCCGTACCGCCCCAGTTCTGGAAATAGACGAACGGCTGGTGATGGTATTCGAAGATGTTCAACACCTCCGGCGTCCCGCCCTCGATGGCCTCGGAGCCGGCGTCCGTGCCTACCGAGCCGATGCCCGCGTTGGCCAGCGCGACGTTCCAGCCACCCGCGTACCAGGCCCATGTCACGCTCGCCGTGTCGAGCTCGTCGGCGATGGTCGGGAAGGTCTGCTGCGGCAAGAGCTTCGTCCTGCTGCTCGCCCCCGTGTCGTACGCCGGTGGATGCGGCTCGTTCACGGAGTAGGTGGTGTTCACGGCGAACCCGTCCGGCGTGACCTGCCCGTCGACCGAACCGGAGGCGTATACCGTGTTGGGCGGTACGCTCGTGGTGTCGAGCGGCGCCACGAGCTGGCCGGCGTCGTTGGGCTGCGCGACGATGCCCGCGGGCGCGCCCGGGAATGTCGGGCTCTGGGCGGCGACCAACCAGAAGTGGTTCAGGAACGATCCACCGAAGGCCGCGTGGAAGAAGTGGTCGAGCAGCGTGACGGAGCTCGCGTGAGCCTGCATCCACGTCGGCACCGGGAGCGTGCTCGTCGGCCAGTAGCCGTAGCTCTGCCCCGCGCTCTCGTCGTTCCAGAGCACATACGAGTCCATCTTGCCGCCGTTGATCTGCATCTGCTCCTGATAGAACCGATGGAGCAAATCGTTCGTGAGCGCGCCTTCCTGGAACATACCGGTCGTCGTCAGATCGAAGGGAAGGTTGGGGATCGTGAGGCCGTCGAGGGACTCGACGCCCGTCGGGTCCGCGCTGTACTGGGGAAGCGTCCCGTACGGACCCCCATCGGGGCCGACCTGGGCAATCGCCGCTCCGCCATCGGCCAGACCGGCCGCACCCGACCAGCTGCCGAACAGATTGTCGAAGCTGTGGTTCTCCAGATAGATGACGACGATGTGCTTGACCGAAAGGAGGCTCTGAGCGCCGCCGTCCCCTGCGTCCCCCCCTTCTGCGATCCCGCCGTCCCCGGCGTCGCCCCCACTGCTGCCGCTGCTGCCGCCGCTGCTACTGCTGCTACTGCCGCCGCTACTGCTGCCGCCAGCTTCTGTCGTTCCGTCCGAGGTCTCGCCTCCATCGTTCTGCGGAGACGACGAGTTGCTCGAGCCGCACCCGGCAAACATCAACGGAGCGGCGGCGAACGTGATGCCTAATCCCAAAAGCGGCCATGAGCGCATGCTTCTCCTCCGACACGGCTTTCTTACAGGCGGCCGCGGCGAGGCCGCGCAACGATTTGACGACGTTTGCGCGGAGAATGTCTTACGGAAGGGCGCGATCCATGACAATCGCCTTGCCCACGCCGGTCGCCTCGCCCAGGGGCGCGTCCGCATACACGTTCCGAGCAGGAGCGAGGACGGCGTCCCGTCCCTTGTCGAAGCTCTGCGCATGGACGATGGCCTGATAGGCGCGGTCGAGGTCGAGCGCGCGCTCCGGGCTCGGAAGGAGCAAGTGGGAGATATCGCGATGCAGGTGCGCGATCTCGGCCGGCCGGAGGGCGTGACGATCGTCGAAGAAGCGCCGCATGACCTCGGCGTTTTCGCGAAGCTCGTCGCCGGCTCCGGCCTCGGTCAGGTAGAACGTGTACTCGTACTTGCCGTCCGCGCGCTTCGGTTCGGCGATTCCCCGAAGGTCGTGCTGCGACCAGTGAAACCAGCCGCGCGCGGGAGCCGCTCCGCCGATCTTCCGCGCGAACGAGAACGTTCCGTCCGTCGTGACGCCGACGCCGGCGTGACACCCCTCGCAGAACGCCATCTCCTCGAAGGTCTGCGGGCGGAGCGCTCCGTCGCCACCTTCGATGAACCCCTGGAGCAACCAGGTGCGCGTGAACACGCCGCGTTCGTTCGCCCAGTGGATTTCGTGCGTTCCGTCGGGCGACTCGTCCTGGCTCTGCGCCTCGCGGAGCGCGCTGGCGCGGGCGACCTCGTAGCTGGCCCAGCGCACTTTCTTCGCGTAGCGCACCTCTTTCATTCGCGGCGCCATCGTGACGACGCCGTCCGGTCCGACGTCGAGGTACCGGACGGTGTGGAAGAACTCGGTCCCGAGCGGAAAGAGGCCCGGGGCGATCGGCGAACTCGTTTCGTCCTCGTGCGCGCGCCCGACGTAGTGCATGCGGGTACGTCCGCTCAGGTCCGCGGCGGCGTCGAAGGCCACCCGGGCCGCCGACCCGAGGCGCCCGTCCAGGTCCAGGTCGACGCCGAGCGCGGTCTCGTCCGTGGGCTCGATGGCGATGTCCGTCCGCCGGACGAGCGCCTCGACGATCGCGAGGTTCAGCTCGTAGATCGCCCGATCCTCGCGTCCGTTCTTGTCTTGCCGGAGGACCGGATCGAGGCGAATCGCCACGTCGTCGATCGAGCCGTTCGTCGGAAAGAACGTGCCAAGGAAAGGGTAGTAGGCGAACGCGCGCCAGCCTGACGGCGATCCGTCGGGCCGATGGTCGAAGCCGCGATCGTCGAATCGGAACCATACGTCCGGAGTGAAGCCGTCCCACTTGCCGTTGGCGTTCGAGTCCCATGAAGAGGGAAGAGCGCCGAGCGTGTCGGCGAGCGCGATACGCCCTTGATCGTCGAAGTAGTTGCCACGCCGGACGTACGCGAGAATCTCGGCGTCACTCGAGCGCACCGCGTGCACGACGGGCGGGTCGAAGAGGTTGGTCCAGGGATTCGTCTTCGCGGGAAGCGGCAGCGAGAGCCGGAGCTGCAGGTCGCCGTCGTTCACGTAGTTCGGCGGCTCGGAGCGCGTATGGCAGGCGTAGCATGGGTTCTTCGCCACGTTGTCGCCCGCCGCGCGCGTCCTGGTGAAGCATTGCGGGGGGATGTACGCGACGCGGTTCGCGAGGCGAGGCGGACGATCGAGGGCGTGCCGCTCGGGAATCGCGGCAGACCTCCCGCTGTCGCCGGGAAGACTCCCGGCGTCGCTGCGTTCCCGACGCTGCGCGCAGCCGGCCACCCAGATGAGGGAAACCAGGACGACCGGCGCAAGCATGGGTGCCGAGCGTCGCATCGGGGGGACGAACCTATACCAATCGTTCCGCTCGCGAACGGGATGTCGGCGCTCGATCTGCGACATCGCAACTACGAGGTCGAGGAGCTGCACACCGGGCAGCGGTCAGCGCGTACTTCCTTCTTGTGCGCTGCCTCTTCCTTGCTGCGGCTGACGAGTGGCGGATCGATCGACACGACCGAGCGAGGGGCGTCCGACCCCGTGGCCTGCTCGCGAGGTCGCGAGGTTCGGGGGCCTGGACGCGAGCGACGCAGACCGGTGCGTGTGGAGAAGGAGCCGGGTCCTGAACGTGCGACCCCGACCCCTGCGCGATGGGAGCGCGCGCCCGAGCGAAAGGTGCCGGCGAGTGAGCCTCTGCCGGTCAAGACCGAACGAACGAAGCCAGGTCCCCAACTTCCGTCACGGCCTCGCGATGCGAGGATTCGGAGGACGGATGGACGAGAGCCCGTGAGCTTCGCGGAGTCGCTGGGACCTGAGCCAAGCAGGCGGACTCCCTCGGAAGCGTCACGGCCTCCCTGGCGAAGGGACCGACCAAGGGAACGGCGGATGCCGGATCCCGAGCTTCGCTCCCAAGGGAGCGAGCTCGAGGAGTCCACGACCTTGCGAAAGAAGCCGGGTCCTTCGGCAAGGGACCGCGCAAACGAACGAACGAAGGCGGGTCCCGAGCGTCGGTCACGGCCTCGCGAGGCGATGGTTCCGAGGACCGACGGACGGGACCTCGCGAGCTTCGCAAAGGATCTGGGACCGGAGCCAAGGAGGCGCGGGCGCGAGCTTCGGTCACGGCCTTCCTCGGGAGAGTCCCGGCGCGCCGAGCGAAGGGAGCACGCGAGCGAACGGCATGTGCCGGACCCCGAGCTTCGCTCCCGGCGGAGCGTGCTCCGCGAGTGCACGACCTTGCGAAAGGAGCCGGGTCCCTCGGCAAAGGACTGCGTGACCGAACGAAGGGAAGGAGCCCGCGAGCGAAGGTAGTCCGCGTTCACCCGTTCTGGCGGAGCTCGATCCCGAGCCCACGAGGGGCGAGTAGCAGATTTCGTGCCGCAGAGTGGGTGGATCCGCAGCGACGAGAGCGTGTTGGCCGACATCGAATCTCATCCAAACGCATCGAATCGTCTCAGGAGGCGTCATGTCCATCTTTGTCGTCGCAGGTGCCAACGGGCACGTGGGTTCCGTCGTCGCTCGCGAGCTACTGGCTGCGGGCCACAAGGTCCGCGCCATCGTGCGCGACGTCGACAAGGCCAAGGCCCTCGCAAGCCAGGGCGCCGAGCCGCTCGCCGGCGAGCTGACGGATGCGGGCTCGCTCACACGCGCGATGCGCGGAGCCGACGGCGTCTTCTTGCTACTGCCGCCGGTGCCCGCGGCACCCGACGTACGCGCCGTTCAAGACCGGATGATCCACTCGCAGACGACCGCCGTCACCGAGAGCGGCATCCGTCACGTGGTCCTGCTGTCCTCGTGGGGCGCCGAAAAGCCCGCAGGCACAGGTCCCATCGTGGGCCTCCACGTCTTTGAAGAGGCGCTGAAGAAGACCGGCGCGGTCTCCACCTTCGTACGCGCTGGCTCGTTCACGGAGAACCTTCTCAGCGTGCTGCCCGCGGCGCAGCACCAGAGCATCCTGCCAAACTTCTTTCCCCCCGAGCACAAGGTGCCGACGGTCGCGACGCGCGACGTCGCTGCCGTCGTCGTGCGGTCGCTGCTGTCCCCGCCCGCCGCGACGCAGGTCGTGTACGTGCTCGGCGCACACGAATACAGCGCGGTCGACCAGGCCGCGTACCTGTCGAAAAAGCTCGGCAAAGAGATAAAGCTGCTCAACCTGCCGGTTTCGGCCGCCTCGGGCGCGATCCAGCAGGGCGGCGTGGGCGCATCGATGGCCAACCTGCTCCAGGAGATGTACGAGGGCGCGACGAAGGGCCTGCTCGGCGTCGAGCCGGGGCACCGCGTCGAGAAGGGACCGACGACAATGGAGCAGGCGTTGGATCCGTACTTCACGAAGCAATAGGCGGTTCCCAACAACAGAGGTCGAGTAGGAGCTGGTGCCAACGAGCGCTGCTGTCGCCGTTGCGCCGCTCCATGAGAGAGACGGTTGACTAGCGCGTCACTGCCAGCGCTTCTCGGCTGGCCCGGCGACGACCTTGAGGGCGACGCGCTTCTTCGGCGCGCGCGACGGAGCCCCCCCGAGCAGGTCGCCCACGAGGTCCCAGTCGCTCGACTGGACGATGCGCACGCGGCGCATCTCTCCCGCGCGCGCCTCGCCCTCGCTGAGATACACGCTTCCGTCGATCTCGGGCGCCTGTCCGGCGTGGCGCCCTTTCATCACGAGGTCGTGCTCTTCGCTGGGCCCCTCGACGAGGACGTCCATCTCCCGTCCCACGAGCGCGCGGTTCTTCTCCCGGGCAATGGCGCGCTGCAGCCCGACGAGCTTGCGCGCGCGGTTGGCGGCGACTAGCGGCGGTACTTTGGCGTCCATCGCGTACGCGGCGCACGTCTCTTCGTCCGAGTACCGGAAGACGACGGCATGCTCGAAGCGCGCCCACGAGACGAATGCGCAGAGCTCGTCGAAGTCGCCCTGCGTTTCCCCCGGGTGGCCCACGATGAAGGCCGTGCGGAAGGTGAGGTGAGGGATGGCCCCCCGGAGGCGCTCGACGACACGCCGCTGCCGGTCATGACCGTGCCCGCGCCGCATTCGTTTGAGCATCGCGTCCGAGGCGTGCTGAAGGGGCATGTCGACGTAGGGGACCACCTTAGGGTGACTCGCCAGGAGCTCCACGAGCCCGTCGTCGATGGTCTCGGGATAGAGATAGAAGAGACGCACCCAGCGCACGCCCTTCACCTCCGCGACGCGGCGCACTAGATCGCCGAGGGGACTCCGTTCGCCCTTCGCCAGGTCCCGGCCCCAAGCCACCGTATCCTGCGAGACGAGGTTGAGCTCGATCGCGCCCCCGTCGACCAGCCTCTCCGCCTCGGCGACGACGTCATCGGCCGTGCGCGAGCGCTGCTTGCCGCGGATCTGGGGGATGACGCAGAAGGCGCACGTGCGGTTGCAGCCCTCGGCGATCTTCAACCAGGCGCTTGCCCGCGACTGCGTGACCATGCGCGGGTCGCTGGCACGGACGACCCACTCGGCCGGGTTGCCGACGAGCATCCGGTCGGCGTCTCCGGCGAGGACCCGGTCGAGCTTGAGCATGTCGCTCGAGCCGAGGAAGTGATCCACCTCCGGCATCCGCTCGGCGAGCTCGCCGGGGTAACGCTGCGAGAGGCAGCCGGCGACGACGAGCTTCTTGCAGGCGCCGACGCGCTTGTACTCGGCGAGCTCGAAAATCGTGTCGATCGACTCCTTCTTGGCCTCGCCGATGAAGCCGCACGTGTTGACCACGATGACCTCGGCCTCGTCCGGCTCATCCACGATGCGCCAGCCGGCGTTGCCGGCGACTCCGAGCATCACCTCCGTGTCCACGCGATTCTTCACGCATCCGAGGCTTACGAAGTAGACGTTGCGCGCCTTCATTGCGTGCCGGGGCGCATGCTTCCCACGAATCGCTCGAACATGTAGAGCGAGTCGTGAGGTCCGGCGGCGGCCTCCGGGTGGTACTGGACGCTGAAGGCGCGGAGCGAATCGACGGCCAGCCCCTCGGAGGTGCCGTCGTTCAGGTGGACGTGGGTCGACCGGGCGCCCTGAGGTAGTGTCGAGAGGTCGACGCAAAAGCCATGATTTTGCGTTGTAATCTCGATACGTGATGTGGCCAGGTCCTTCACGGGCTGGTTGGCCCCTCGGTGGCCGAACTTCAGCTTGTACGTCCTGGCTCCGAGCGCGAGCGCGAGGAGCTGGTGACCCAGGCAGATGCCGAAGATGGGCTTCTTGCCGACGAGGCCGCGCAGGTTCTCGACGGCGTACCCGACTGCGGAGGGGTCTCCCGGGCCGTTCGAGAGGAAGATGCCGTCCGGCTTGAGCGCGAGTACGCCGGCCGCGCTGGTACTCGCCGGGACCACCGTCAGGCGGCAGCCGGAGTCGACCAGACACCGGAGGATGTTGCGCTTGATGCCGTAGTCGAAGACGACGACATGGTGGTCCGGGGGGGCGCCTTTGGACGTCGCCCAAACGCCGCGCCCCTCGGTCCAGGGGTAGGGCTCTTTGGGCGTGACCTTGCTGACCAGGTCGAGCCCCTCCATGTCCGGCGCGGCGCGCGCGCGGCGCAGGAGGGCTTCGGGCCCGTCGGTCCCGATGGCGCCGTTCTGCGAGCCGACGTCGCGGAGGTGCCGCGTCAGCTTGCGGGTGTCGACGTCGGCGATCCCCACGATGCCGTGCCGTGCGAGGTAGGCGTCGAGGGACCCCTGCGAGCGCCAGTTGGACGCCATCGGGCTCGCGTCGCGGACCACGAACCCTGCGACGCGCGGCATGCCGTCGACGGCCTCGGTGTCGTCTGCGTTCACGCCGACGTTGCCGATCTGCGGCGCCGTCATCGTGACGATCTGGCCGTAGTATGACGGGTCCGTCAGCACTTCCTGGTAGCCGGTGAGCGTGGTCGTGAAGACCGCCTCTCCCGTGGTCATCCCGCGGGCGCCGAAGGGGCGCCCCTCGAAGACAGTCCCGTCAGCCAGTACGAGCCACGCGCGATCCGTCTGGGTCGGGTCGCTCACGAGGCGCTTCCTCCGGCAACGTACACCACCCGTCCCTCGCACACGGTCATCTCGACGCGTCCCTCGACTTCGCGACCCGCAAAAGGCGTGTTGCGGCTCTTGCTCCTGAGGCGCGTCGGATCGATCGCCCAGCGCGCCGCGGGATCGACGAGCACCATGTCGGCACGGGCTCCTTCGCGGAGGCGAGGCGCCTGCAATCCGACTACGCGGGCGGGAGCCGCGGTCAGCGCATCGATCAGTCGCGAGAGCGGCAACGCTCCCTTCTGCACGAGCCCGAGGAGGAGCGGCAGACAAAGCTCCAGCCCCACCATGCCCGGCGCGGCTTCGGCGAGCTCCACGTGCTTCTCGAGCACACCGTGCGGCGCGTGGTCCGTGGCGACGCAGTCGATCGTGCCGTCGGCCAGCGCACGCCTCAGGGCCTCGACGTCTTCGGACTCGCGCAGCGGAGGGTTCACCTTGCAGGCGGTGTCATAGCCGAGGAGAGCCTCGTGCGTGAGGAGGAGGTGATGGGGCGTCACCTCGGCCGTCACGGACACCCCCCTCGACTTGGCGTCACGGATCAGGCGCACGGCCCCGGCCGTCGACACGTGCGCGACGTGGTAACGGGCGTGCACGTACTCGGCGAGCAGGAGATCGCGGGCGACGATGATGTCCTCGGCGACGCGCGGCCAGCCGCGAAGGCCGAGCTTCGTCGACACGTACCCCTCGTGCATCTGCGCGCCCTCGGTGAGCGCGTGGTCTTCCGCGTGCTGGATGACCGGCAGGTCGAACGTGGCTGCATATTCGAGGGCGCGGCGCATCACGTGGCTGTTCGTCACGCACACCCCGTCGTCACTGACGGCCACGGCGCCCGCGTCCTTGACGTCGGCCATCTCGGTGAGGCGCTCGCCCTTCTGACCCATCGTAATAGCGGCTATCGGGTGGAGCCGCACGCTCTCGAGCGAGCGCGCTTTGGCCATCAGCATCTCGGTCACGACCCGCGAGTCGTTGACGGGACGCGTGTTCGGCATGCAGCAGACGTCGACGAAGCCGCCGGCCGCCGCCGCGCGCAGCCCGCTGGCGACGTCTTCCTTCCCCTCGGCTCCGGGCTCCCGCAGGTGCGCGTGCAGATCGACCAGTCCTGGAAGGAGCCACGCTCCGGGGAGCTCGACCACGCGGACGCGCTCACCCGCGGCGAGGTCCTTCGCCGCATCTCGCCCGAGCCGCGTGACGACGCCCTTCTCGACGACGACGTCTACCTCGGCATCGAGCGACGCCGCCGGGTCGATGGCGCGCACGCGGCGGAAGACGAGGGCATCGCTCATGGCGCGGTGCACGGGCCTATAGCCAGCCGAGGGCACGGCGTCGACCGCAAGCGGTCGCGATTCAGAACGTGCCGACCGCGCCGACCGAGCCGAGGCCAATCGCCGGGGCAATCTGAAACCCGGCCGCCGCCGCGGGGGTGGCCGCCGAGTCGCCCTTCGGCTGCGTCACGAGAAGGATGACCCCGGCCGCAACTCCCACGCCACCGACGATGAAGCCCACGGTCGAGAGGGCCCCCATCGTGTGATAGCTGCTGAGATTGCTGTTCTCCTTGGGCGGACAGGTGCCGTTCGTGCAGTTGTTCGCGAGCGTGGAGTGATCGCCCACGGCAAGAAGCCCCGTGATCGCCCCGAAGATGAGCCCTGCCCCGCCCACGCCGAACGCGACCCAGGGGAGGGCGGAGTGCTTGCCGGAAGAAGGCGCCTCCGGAGCCGTCGAGGAGCTGGTCAGGGAGACCGAGCCGGCGGGCGCGGGGCCGACTCCGACCGGGGCGGCGATGGGTGCCGCGGGAGCTGCGTTGTCCTTCTCGAGGGTGATGGGCTCGTCGATCGAGCCGCCTTCGAGCACGCTGAACGATTTCTCGGCCGCCTTGAAGCCATCCGCCGACGCCCTCAGTACATGGGAGCCCGGATCGATGGAGCGCCTCACGCCGAGTGACGCGGCGTTGATGGGGTGCTCGTCGAGGACCACCTTCGGGTCGGGAACGTCGCCCCCCGTGGCCGCCTTCACCGTGATCGTCACGCCGCTCACCTTCGGCGCCACGGCTTCGACTTCTTTCTTGGCGTCGTCCAGCGCGCGCTTGAACACGTCGGGAGCACCCGGCGGGAGCCCTTCGCGGACCATGCGGTTGTAGGTCTCCTGCGCTTCGACGTACTTGCCTTCGGCGGACAGCGCGCGCGCCAGGCCGAGCATCAGGGTGGGCGCGTGCACCAGCTTGTCGGCGCGCCGGTAACGGTCTTCCGCCGTCCGGTAGTCCTTGGAGTCGAGCGCCTGCTGACCTTCCTGCCCGAGGGCGCGCGCCGTGGCGCGGTCGTCGTCGGACTGGGCGTGTGCAGGCCCGGCAAGCGCCCCAAGGGCGAGGGCCACGGCGACGGCAAAGCAGGCGGAGGATACGCGCATGGGTGCACCATTATCTCCCGCTCGCGCTATGAGCACAACCGCTCAAGCTTAGCGGCGACGGTCCGCCCGCTGGGGGGGGGACGCTTCCCCCGCAGGTGCCCGGGTGTGTGCTTGACGGGTCCCGGGGCCAGCGATTATCGAGCGGATCCCACTGCGAACGTGGCGGAATTGGCAGACGCACCAGATTCAGGTTCTGGCGCCGTAACTGGCGTGAGGGTTCAAGTCCCTCCGTTCGCACTCGGAGCGAATGATTATCTCGAAGCCGGACGGCAGCGGGTGGCTCCTCCAAGGGGGAACCGCGAAGCTCAAGCTCCGGGCCGCGTTGCCTGGAGCCCGCGTCTTCGACCTGGCGGCCGACTCGCTTCGCAAGGCGCGGGCAGCAGGGCTGTCGATTGCCGACCGCCTTCCCCTGGCACTACCTGCAAGCTGGTGCGTCAATAGCCCGGCGCCGTCGACCGTGCTCCGACGGTGGGCACTACCGCCGCAGCGCGAAGTGTGGCTCTCGCTGGTAGAGGTGCTCGAGGAGCCACTTCAGGGTCCGCTGGACGCCGAATCGCGGGAGGCGATGCTCGCGGGTATACGGGTTTTGGGGCCCGAGGCGCACGGGGTCGAGGCGATCAGCAAGGTCCTCGCGCTGCTCGTTCCGGACGCGGTGCCCCTCATGCCTCTGCCTGCGCGGGCGTTCGTCCTCGGAGAATCGGCCCCCGAAGACGCGCGGGCGTTCGTCGCGATGATCGAGTGGTTCGCCGGCGCCGTGCAGCAGGGGAGGACCGAACTCGCGTCGTGGGCCGAGGCGCACGAGGAGGTCCCGCTCAGCGCGGCCCAGGTACTCGACCGCCTCTTGTGGTTCGATTCGGAAGGTCACCGCCACTTCCCCGGCAAGATTTCATAAGCTCCCCGCGAGCCGCAAAGGCCGCAAAGGCTGCAAAGGCTGCAAAGGCTGCAAAGCGTCGTGTCTCGGTACGCATGTGTCCGGCAAGAGCGGGGGGGGAGCGAACGAGACACCCCGGAAACGCACTCGTAACGCCCCCGCTCATAGCCCGGGCCACACTACGGAGACATGGTGCGCCCTTCGTCGTCGCCGCCCCGTCGTGGTCGCGCGCGTGAGTCTCATGGCCAACGAGCGCTCGACGCCCCCGCGGAGTTTCGGGCGTCGATGCCTCCGCGCTACCGCGACTCCTTCGATGGCGCCGCGATTCGCGAGCACGCCGCCATCGCCCTCCGGCGAGGTGCCGCGCCGGCTCACGTGGAAATCTGGCGGCGTCTTCCCAACGGCCGCGCGGTCGCGTGCGTGGTCGCCGACGACCGGCCTGGTTTACTGTCTTTAATCAGTGCGGCGCTCGTCGTGCAATCGCTGGACGTCGTCTCGGCGCAGGCCTACACGCGGATCGTTCCGGAGCGCGAGGGAGCGGAGGCGGTCGACTTTCTTTGGCTGCGGCGCGACGCCGATCTGGCGATGCCCATCCGGAGCGCCGACGCCGTACAGCTGGGCGAGGTCCTGAGCGGACTGCTGACGGGCACGCTCACCATGGAGACCGTGCTTCGGCGGGCAAAGACCCGGGCGTCGATGGCGCCCGGATCGTCGACGCGCGTGGCTTTCAACGAGACGTCGGACGCGGGGCTGTCGGTGCTGACGGTCGAGACTTTTGACCGGCCGGGGCTCCTGCTTGCCATCACGCTGGCGCTCTTCAAAGCTCGAGTGCAAATCGTTGCGACCGAGGTGGGGACGAGCGCGGGCCGCGTCGTCGACCGCTTCACGATCGTCGAGCTCGACGGCGCACCGATCCTCCGCCATCGGCGAGGGGCCGTCCAGACCGCCGTACTGACGGCGATCGACACCCTCGCCCACGGCAAGGTCACCGGCTGATCTGTATCGACTGCGCTACTTCTTCGGCGGTGCGGGAGGCGCCGGAGGAGCGGGGGGTATCTTCTCCGTAGCGCCCGAGGCATCCACCTCGATCGCGGCACCGCTGAACTCCGCGACGTGGAACTCCGTGCGGCGGTTGAGGGCCATGTGCTCGGGCGTGTCGTTCGCCGCGAGGGGGTGCTGAGAGCCGAAGCCCTTGACGACCAGCCTGCCGGCGTCGACGCCGTTCTTGGTCAGCCAATCGGCAACGGCCTGAGCGCGCTCCGTCGAGAGCTTCACGTTGTCGAATCCCTTGGCTTCGCCGCCGTTGTCGGTGTGCCCCTCGATCCGGAGCTTGGTCAGCTCGGGGTTGTCCTTGAGGAGGGTGAGGATCACGTTGAGGACCTTCTTCGATTTGTCGTTGAGATTGATCTTGGCGCTGCCGCTTTGGTACTCGACGTCGCCCGGCATATCGATCTGCGTCGCGCTCTTCATCTGGACGCCCTTGAGGGTGACCTTCTTCGGAGGAGCGGGCGGTGCGGGGGGCGCGACGGTCGCGCTCACCACGGGCGGGGCCGGGGGAGGCGGCGGCGGCGGGGGAGGAGGCGGCGGGGGCGTGGCAACCTGCGCCTCGGCATGGCAGCCGACGATGCCGAACGCGCCCGCGGTGCCGAGCGCAGTGACGGCGAGAAGCGGAAGAAACACCTTGCTGATTCTCATGAATGCCTCCTTCGAAGGGAAACGCTGTAGGGCGAGGGGGAGTAGGATAGGCTTTGCTAGATTCTTGCTCGTCCGGTCTAGATGAAAATCGGCGCCTTTGGGAAGCCCTCTTCCGACGCTGCTGCACGTGAACCCGCGGCCGGGCCCGCTGAAGCAGCGGCTCTTCGTGACCTGGTCGAGCGTCATCGCGTCTCCCTGGCAGAGCGCCTGGCGGGCGGCGAGGACGGCATTGCGCTCGGTCAGGCGAACGCGCGGTTCCTCGACAAGTGCGTGGCCGCGCGATTCGAATCGGCCGCCGGGCAGGCCCGACAGGCGGCAGCCGGCATGGCCCTCGCCGCCGCCGGGAGCTTCGGGCGCGGCGCCGTCGCCCTGCGGAGCGACGCGGACGTCGCCCTCATCATCAACCCCAAGACGGTGAACGCGAAGAGCGCGGCGAGCTTCGCGGAGGCGCTCTTGTACCCGCTCTGGGACGCGACATTCACCGTCGGCCACCAGGTGCTGAGCACGGCGGAAGCCATACGCCTGGCCGCACACGATCTGGCAACGGCGACGGTGCTCCTCGACCTCCGGCTCCTGGCGGGGAATGCCGCGCTTCTCCAGGACCTCGTCGTCCGGTCGCAGGAGGCCCTCTTTGCCGAGGAGGATCTCGACGCGTTCATCGATCGACTCGACGCCGAAGCTTCCGCCCGTCACGAGCGGTTCGGCGGGTCGGTGTATTTGCTCGAGCCCGACGTGAAGAGCGGCGCGGGAGGTCTGCGCGACTTGGACGGAGCCCGTTGGGCGGCACGAGCGCGATACCGCGTGGGAGAAGGGGGAGGCGGGGGTCCCCTCGGGGTCTGGGGCGAGCTCGTTCGCCTCGGTGTGGTCGTCGCGCGGGAGGCCCAGGAGATCGCGAGGGCCGAGGAGTTTCTGTGGCGGGTGCGAAACCGCCTCCACGCGCGCGCCGGCAGGAAGAGTGACCGGCTCGGGTTCGAGGAGCAGGAAGCGCTGGCCGTCGCCATGGGATACGGCGACGACCGCGCGCGAGCGGCCGAACGGATGATGCAGGAGTACTACGTTCACGCGCGAGCGATCACGCGGGCTCGCGCAGGCCTCCTCGAGCGCCTGCGCCCACCGAGACGCCGCCGCAAGGCCGTTGACGTGGACCTCGGCGGCGGCGTGCACCTGTTCGATGGATCGGTGACGATCGCCGGGACGGGCGAGCTACAGGAGGACCCCGCGCTGGCGATGCGCGCCTTCGAGGCGTGCGTGAGGCACAAGGCCCCCGTTCTGCCCTTTGCGCGCGACGCGATCGCGCGTGCGGCCGATGACCCGGCGTGGTGCCAGAAACTGAGGGCGAGCGCCGATGCGGCGGCGCTCTTCGTCGACCTTGTGTGCACGGTCCCGGAAACGCGAACGCGCCGCGGATCAATCGTCGGCGAGCTGCACGAGGTTGGCTTGCTGCTCGCGATGGTGCCGGAGTTTCTCCCGGTGACGGGGCGCGTGCATCACGACGTCTACCATGTGTACACGGTCGACGTTCATTCGGTGGCCGCCGTCGATCGCCTTCGCCAGTTGGCGCGCGGCGAGCTCGCCCAGCAGTTTCCTCTCGCCTCTCGCCTCGCGGCAGAAATCGCGCGCCCGCGTCCGCTCTTCCTGGCGACGCTTCTGCACGACGTCGGCAAGGGATGGCCGGACGCGAGCGGTTCGCGCAAGAACCACTCGAAGACGGGGGCCGACATGTGCAGGACCGTCCTGCCACGCCTTGGCCTGTCCGGGGAGGAGATCGACGAGGCGTGTCAGCTCGTGCTCGATCACCTTCTCATGTACCACGTGTCGACGCGCCGCGATCTCGACGACGTCTCGACGATCGAGGAGTTCTGTCGGAGCGTTCGCGGTCGGGAGGGCCTCCGCAACCTCTATCTTCTGACCGTATCGGATCTCAGCACGACGTCACCGACGGCCATGACTTCGTGGAAGGCTCGCATGCTCGACGAGCTTTACCTCGCGGCCGAGGCTCACCTCGCCGGGCAGCAACCGCGCGTCGACGCCGAACGGATCGCGAGGGTGCGCGAGGCGGTGCGCGCCGCATGGACGGGCCCCCGGGACTTGTTGGAACTCATGATCGACTCGATGCCCGAGAGGTACCTGCTCGCGAATGCGCCGGAATCCATCGTCGAGCACGCGCGCGTGTCGGCGCAGCGCGGCGCGCGGCCGGTGCACGTCGCCCCCGTTCCCTCCCGGCATCCGGAGGCCGCGGAGCTGTGCGTCGTCGCCGACGACCGCCCTGGCTTGCTGGCACGCATCGCCGCGGCGATCACGGCGAACAGGCTCGAGGTTCTCGGGGCACAGGTCTATTCCCGCCCGGTCGGGGCGCGGTGGGAAGCGGTGGACGTCTTCTGGGTGCGCGATCGGGACGGGGGGACCGAGGGGGTCGCGAGCGCGCTGCCGCGTCTAGCTCGCGATCTCGATGACGTCTGCGCCGGGCGCGTCGAGCCGGAGGATCTGCTCCGCGCGCGCACCGGGTCGGCGTCCCCGTGGCGGGAACGCCCGAGTCCGGCCGTGCCGACCGAGGTCATCATCGACGATCGGGCTTCGCCGCGTCACACGGTCGTCGAGGTTTACGCGAAGGATCGCCCCGGACTTCTCTACGTGCTTGCGCGGGCGATACACGATCTCGGCCTATCCATTGCGCTCTCGAAGATCAATACGGAAGGCACGCGCGTGGCGGACGTCTTCTACGTGAGCGAACTCGACGGCTCCAAGGTTCGCTCCGGGGAGCGCTACCAAGAGATTCATCGCGCCCTCGTCGGGGCGGTCGAGAGCTGAGGGGGACCGGAGCGGGGGCGGCTTTACCCGCGCGCCCCGCTGGTGGGAGTATCCCTCCTCATGAGACGTTGCGAGATTGCCCTGGGGTGTTTCATTGCGATGACGGCTGTTCGTTGCGGAGGGTCTCCGCCCGTCGCGCAGACACCGGAGCAACGCCCGGCCGAATCCGCGTCGCCGGTCGCCGAGCTCCCTTCCGGTCCCGAGCCTCCGCCATCCCAAGAGCTCGCGGCCGGCATCAAGGCCTTCGATGCTGCAAATTATCCGGAGGCGCGGAGCTCGTTCGAGGCTGCCGCCAAGAAGAACCCCAACAACTACGAAGCTCTCTACGACCTGGGCATGACGTGCGAGAAAGTCGCCGACAAGCCGGCGGCGGAGGCCGCCTACAAGGCCGCGCTGGTCGTCAAACCCGACCTGGAGGCCGCGGCGGCGAGCCTCAGCGCTCTTTACGTGGACGAGGGGCGGATCGATGAAGCGCTCGCGATTGCGCGCGGAGGTCTCGCGAAACATCCGGGCAGCGCCGCGCTCCACGAGAACATGGGAGTGGCCCTCGCGGCGCGCGGCGATCAGGACAACGCGACGAAGGAGCTCGCCCAGGCCGTCCAGATTGCGCCCACGGACGCCATGTTCCACCTCACGCTTGCGCACTGGTTCAACGTCTGGAAGGTGCGTGGCGCGGCGCCGCACCTCGACGCGGCACGGGACATCGTCAAGGACGACTACGGCATGATTGCGTCGATCGCTTACGAGTACCGGATGGCGAGCGAGTTCGACTCGTGCGTCAAGACGTACGACCGCGCCGTGGCGATCAAGGACGGGGGCGAGGTCCGCCTCGGCCGGGCGCTGTGCAAGCTGGGCTTGAAGGACGAGAAGGGCACGCTCGATGACCTTCAGGCCGCGGTCGTCAAGGAACCAAGCTATGCGCCCGCCCACTACTATCTGGGAGGCAGGCTCGCCCTCGCGAAGCACTTCAAGGAAGCGGCGTCCGAGTACGGCAAGTACCTGCTGCTCGAGCCGAACGGCTCGCTCGCCGCCAAGGCCACCGAAAAGCAGAAGGCCGCTCAGGACGCAATGAAGAACAAGGGCGGCAAGAAGCCCTGAGGGTCTTACAGGAAGCCTCTCAGAATCTTGCCGCGTCCATCCTCGTCGGCCTCGCCTATGGCGACGAGGTCACCGTCCGGTGCGAACCAGGCCTGAGGCCCGCGGATCTGCGTACCGACGAGCACCGCTCGGCCGTGGCGAGCGTCAGCGGCGCCGTCGTGGGTGAGCCTCAGCGCGGGCAGGGCGCGGGCCGCCGCGCTGGCGAGTGGCTCGACGCTCGCCCGTAGCTGGCCGGGGCGTGTTTCGAGCGAAAGCGCCTCGGCGATCGTGAAGCAGCCGGACCGGGTGCGACGCAGGCTCGTCAAGTGGCCTGCCGTGCCGAGGGCCTCGGCAAGGTCGCGCGCCAGCGCCCGAATGTAGTAGCCCTTGGTCACGTCCATCGTCACCCACAGGCTCGGCGGGTCCAGCGTCCACCGGACGAGCTCGAGACCGAGTATGCGGACGTCGCGAGGCGCAAGTTCGAGCGCCTCGCCTCGCCGCGCCCGGTCGAAGGCGCGCTCCCCGTCGCTTCGAATGGCGGAATAGGCCGGGGGCACCTGGCTGGTGCGGGCCCTCTCCCCTTCGAGCGCCGCCCGAAGAAGGGGTGCGGGCTCGCGCTGGTCAGCGAGCGCATCTCGGAGGGCGTCGCTCGGCGCGATTCGCCGAACGACGCGACCCTCGGCGTCCAACGTGTCCGTCTCGACTCCGAGTGCGATCGTCGCCTCGTAGCTCTTGGCGTGCGCCGTCAGCCACGGCACGAGCTTGGTCGCTTCACCGATGGCGACGACGAGCACTCCCGTGGCCATGGGGTCGAGCGTTCCCGCATGTCCTACCCGCTTCGTGCCGAGGCCCGCCCGCAAACGTGCCACCACGTCGTGGCTGGTCGGGCCCCGCGGCTTGTCGATGACGAGGACGCCGCTGAGCGGGCGCTCCTCGCTCATCCGAACCAGACCGAACGCCGCTCGGATAGGGCACGGTCGAGCGTCGCCTGGATGGCGCCTCGCACCCGCTCGGTGAGCCGTCCGACCAGGACCTCGTCGTCCGCGGACTCGGCGCCGTATTCTTCGAGGTCGATGGGCTCTCCGAAGAGAATCTTCCACTTGGTGGGCGCCGGAAGAAGGCCGACTGCGCCCAAGGCGGGGAAGGTCGGGGTCACGGGAAGGTACGGGACGCCGAATGCGCGGGTGAGGTATTCGACCCGCGCGAGCATCGGATTGGTCTCTTCGCCCCCGACGATGGCCACGGGCACGATGGGAGTGCGGGTGCGCAAGCAGAGCTTCACGAACCCGCCGCGGCCGAAACGCTGCAGCTTGTAGCGATCCTTGAAGAGCTTTCCGATGCCCTTCATCCCCTCCGGGAAGACGGCGACGAGCGCATCGTGGTGAAGCAATCTCTCTGCGTTCTCCTGGCACGCACGAACCGCCCCCACGCGCGCGGTGAAGCTGCCGAGGAACGGGAAGTGGAAGATGACGTCCTCTGCGAGCCATCGCACGTCGCGGTGGAGCGGATGCTCGCGGCGGACCGCCAGCCGCAGCATGATCCCGTCGAACGGGATCGTCCCCGAATGGTTGGCGACGAGCAGACATCTCCCCTCACTCGGCACGTGGTCCATGCCACGCACCTCCACGCGGAAGTACTTCTCGTAGAGGAACTCGAAGAAGGGGAGGACCTTCTGCTCGTACACGGGGTCGTGGCCGAAGTCGTCGACTTCCTGGGAGCGGTTACGCAGCCCCATGCGCCCCCACTTCCGTAGATAGAAGTCGGCGGAGAGAAGCTCTCGCGCGGTCTCGAGCACCCCCTCCGGAGGAAGGGCGGGACGTGGCGGAGGCGGGGTCGGCCGAGGTGCGGGAGGGGGCGGGGGCGGCTCGCCGTGCCGGCGGTCTCGAGCGTGGGCGTCGATCATCCGGTCGAGGCGCTCTTCGAGCTCGTGCATGCGCGCGGTGACGTCAGGGTCCTCGGAGTAGTCGTCTGATTGGGCCGTTGCCGCGGACGCGGGGTCCAACGCCGTAGGCGCATCGGCCTTCTCGGCAGCGATGACCGGCGTGCTCGCCGGGCCTGGGGGCGGTGTCCGGCGTCTCGGAGCCTTCGTCGATCGCCCTTTCGCAGGGCTGCGCTTTCTCTTCTTCGGGGTCATGCGGTGGTCTCCGAGAGAAGGCGGTTGGCGCGCAGCCGCTCGGCATTGACGAAGTCGAGAAGAGCCTCGCGGGAGGTATACGCGGGACGGAATCCCATGACGTCCCGAGCCTTTCTAGCGTCCGCGACGCAGAGAAACCTCAGGTACTTGAGAAACGACGGGGGCGCGTCCGTGAGCTGCGCGATCCAGCCGAGGCCGACGAGGGTCTCCGCGAGCGGGTGCGGAATGGGGAGCGCGATGCGTCCGGCCAGCTTGATGACCGTCGATAGCGGCAGCACGCCGTCGCCGACGATGTTGAAGGTCCCCGGGACGTCGCGCAGGAGGGCCAGATGGATGGCCGCGATGGCGTCGGCCTCGTGCAGGAACTGGACGAGAGGATCGAATCCCATCATCGTGGGCACCAGCCTGCGCGCCAGATAGTGAGTAAAGACGTTGTTGACCATCGGCCCGAGAATGGGGGCAGTCCGAAGTATCGTGACCGTGGTACCCGGCGAGCGTTGAGCCAGCTTGCGGGCTTGGTCCTCGGCTTCCATCTTGTCTGCAAAGTACGGCTCGCGTGTCGGGGCGCGGAGGGGATGCTTTTCGGTGAGGAAGTTCGGGTTCGAGGGATGGGCTCCGTAGAGCCACGTATGCGACCAGAGGACGAGCTTTCTGACCTGGGCCTGTCGCGCCGCAACGGTCACGCGCATCGTGCCCACGCTCTCGAGCTCGTGAGACCAGGCGGTCGCGTGCGTCGGGGAGGACAGAAACGCGAGGTGAGCGATCGCGTCCACGCGCTCGGCCGTGAGTATCTCCGCGACGCGGGTCTCGGCGGCGGAGAGCGTAAGGTCGAGCTCGTATGAGCGCGTCTTCTTGCCCCCGCTCTGGGGCGCCTTGATGTCGATGGCCACCACCCGACCGATGCGCTCGTCTTCCTCGAGCAGCCCGACGAGGTGGCTACCCAGAAAGCTTGCCGCACCCGTCACGGCGACGACCCTGACCTTGCCGCTCGCGCCGACGACCGAGGCCAGACTTCCGGAGCGAGCCACGTTGGACATGCGTCGGCGAAACTTAGTCGGGCTAGCCGCTCCCGGCTACTTCGCTTCCCGAGGAGGGTAGGGCGACGCGTGGAAGGTCGGGACGCGGGGAGGCGACGCGCATGTTAAGCTTGGCGGAGCCGATGACGATCTCGACCATCCCGGCGCCGCTGCGCCTGGGGCCCTACGATCTGCTCCGGCGGATCGCGACGGGCGGCATGGCGGAGGTCTACCTCGCGCGCCGCGCAGGGCCGCACGGCTTCCAGAAGATCGTAGCGGTCAAGCGCATCCTTCCTCAATACGCGCGCGACGAAGACTTCGTCGCGATGTTCGTCGACGAAGCCCGCGTCTGTGCCCGCCTCGCCCATCCGAACATCGTCCAGGTTTTCGATTTCGGAGAGCAGGACGGCGAGCTGTACATGGCGATGGAGTACGTCGACGGTACCACCGGCGCTCGCCTCATTCGCGCCGCGTCGGCGGAGGATGAGGAGATACCCCTCGACGTCTGCCTGCATATCGCCGTATCGCTGCTGCGCGCGCTCGAGTACGCCCACAGCGCCCGTGACGAAGAGGGAAAACCGCTCTCGCTCGTTCATCGCGACGTTTCCCCTGGCAACGTCCTCATCGACGGCTCGGGCACGGTCAAACTGACGGACTTCGGCATCGCGCGCGCGGCCGAAATCGAACGGCGAACGGACGCGGGACAGCTGAAGGGAAAGTTAGGTTACATGTCGCCCGAGCAGGTGCTGGGCAAGGAGCTCGACGCCAGGAGCGACATCTTCACCCTCGGCATCGTCCTCGCGGAGATGCTCATTCTGCGCCCGCTCTTCTCGGGGGGCAAAGAGCTGGACGTGCTCCTTCGGATCCGCGATGCGGACGTCTCGGCGATCGATCGCTCCGGCACGCGCGTTCCCGACGACGTCCGCGCCGTTCTCTTCCGGGCGCTGTCGCGAGATCCAATGCTCCGTTGGGCGGGCGCGGGCCCGTTCGCCGACGCCATCGAAGAGATCGTTCGTCGGCGCCGCCTCCAGGTGGGGCCCTCGCGCCTTGCGGCATTCGTGGAAAAGCTGGGGCTCCTCGCGGCGACCGAGGTCGACCCCGACGCAGAGACGGGTCCCACGTCGACGGCGCCGATCGACGTCGATACCAGCACCCGGCGCGTCCTTCGCGACGGAGAGGACGGTTCTCGCCCTGGCACTCCCGGAGCCGATCCTCCCGTCTCGCCGAGCATCTACCGCGTCAAGCGCGTCGACGGGACGGTGCTGGGCCCCATGCCCCTTCCGGCGCTCATCGAGCTATTCGCTACCGGGGAAGTGGGGTCGACCTGCTCTATCGGACAGGAGCACGGGAGATTCAAGCCGCCCGAAGATTATCCCGAGCTGTCGCGTTTTCTGTCCAGCCCGGCGCTCAGGTGGGACAACGAGTTTCCAGCGGACGCGATCGATCGGGGGCAGCTCGACCCCGCGCGGCTGCCGACACGTCTTTTTCACATGGCCGTTCGACGCGAGACGGGAGCCCTGGTGCTTCGGGACGGCACCCGAAAGAAACGCGTCTTCTTCGTCGAGGGGTCGCCGGAGTGCGTGACGTCGACCGAGAAGAAGGAGCTGCTCGGTGAGTTTCTCATCGCGCGCGGGCAAGTGCTGCGCATGGAAGTGGAGATGGCGCTTGCCTTGCTGCCGCGCTTCGGCGGACGCTTGGGCGACGCCCTCGTGGGGATCGGCGTGCTGCGGCCCATCGAACTGTTCCGCGCCGTACACGACCAGACCCAGGAGCGCCTCCTCCAGGTGTTCAGGCTGAAGCGGGGCGAAATCGCGTTCGCGCGCGGCATTCGCTCGCAAGAAGAGACGTTCCCTCTGGGCCTCGACACCTACGAGCTCATCGGACGGGGGATACGCCACGGATACGAGTACGGAGAGCTCGAGGCAATGCTCGCCCCTTTGCGCGAGGAGGTCATCGAGCCGGTGGCTTCTCCTCCGGTTCGCCTCGAGATGTTCCGTCTGACCGACAGCGAGGCCGCGGTCGTCGAGGCCGTGACCCAGAAGACGACGCTCTCCAAGCTCGTAGGAGAGATGACGAGCGCCGGGACGGCTGACCCGGAAGAGGTCTTGCGGGCCGTCTTCCTGGGACTCGCCTGCGAGCTGCTACGAAGTCCCAAATGGGTGGTCCCTCCCAGTTTCATGAAGGCGAGATGATTCAACGGCGGCCGCTGCGGAGGATGCGGGCAGCATGAGGCTCGGCGTCCGGACGAAGCTCTCGGTCATGGCACTCGCGCTCGTCGCGGCGGCGGCGGTGGCGGTCGACGCTTCGTGGACTTCCCTGGCAGCCGGCAGCGGAGGCCTCCGCCGACTGATCTGGCTTGCATGCGCGGTGGGGCTCGGCTTCGTCTTCCTCCTGTCGAGCGCGCTGGCGAAGCGCATGTCGTCGGCCGTCGGCGAGCTCACGGTGGCCGCGCGCCGCATGAGCCAGGGCGATCTCTCGGTGCGGACGCGCCTGGATGGGCGCGACGAACTTGCCGAGCTCGGATCGCACCTCGATCGACTCGCCGGAACGCTTGCACACTCGTTGGGGGGGCTGCGCTCCGAGGTGGACCTGCAGCGCAGGATCCTCGAGGCCATGCATGAAGGAGTCGTTGTCGTCGACCGCGACGGGCGCATTGCGCTCGTGAATCCGGCGTTGCGGGCGATGCTGCTGCTGGGCGCCGACGCGGTGGGCAAGCTGCTCATGGAGACCGTACGGCATGCCCAGCTTCACACGATGCTCGAGCGCGCGCGCGACACCCTCGAGGATCGCCCCGTGGAGATCGAGCTCCCTGGCCTCAAGCCGCGGCGCGTTCTGGTGCAAGCCGCGCCACTATCGGGGGACGACGAGGGACTTCTCTTCGTCTTCGTCGACGTGACGGAGCTGCGCCGGCTGGAGTCTCTGCGTCGGGACTTCGTGGCCAACGCGTCACACGAGCTGAGGACGCCGATCGCCGCGGTGCGTTCGGCGACGGAGACCTTGCGCAACGGCGCACTTTCGGACGGCGTCGCCGCCGCGCGCTTCCTCGACATCATCGAGCGAAACTCGGTCCGCTTGCAGAACCTCGTAGAGGACATGCTGGAGCTCTCCAAGCTCGAGTCGAACGAGTTCAAGTTGAAGCGCGAGCCCGTCGAGCTGGAGCGCGTGGTCCCGCTCGTCCTGGCACTCTTCCGCGAGCGCGCCGAGAAAAAGGGCGTTCGCCTGGGCGCGGAGCTGTCGGCGCCACTGCCGGAAATCGAAGGGGATGCCCGCGCACTCGAGCACGTGCTGTCCAACCTCGTCGACAACGCGGTGAAGTACTGCCCCGCCGGCGCGAGCATCGTCGTCCGCGCCTCGGAGGAGGATGGCCGCGTCCGGTTGGTAGTCACGGACACGGGCCCGGGCATCGCGCCCGAACATCTGTCGCGCGTCTTCGAGCGCTTCTATCGGGTGGACGCCGGTCGCTCTCGAGACCTGGGCGGAACCGGCCTCGGCCTGTCGATCGTGAAGCACATGGTCGAGGCGATGCGCGGCAAAGTCTCGGTCGAGAGCGGCGTCGGGAAGGGGTCTACGTTCACCGTGTCCCTTCCTCGCGCCGACAACTGACGTAACAAAGAGTTCACGCTCCTCCCCGCCGTTCGTCACGCGGACAGGTGAACCTATGAACCGTGACCCTCGCGTACCTCTCGGTCGCGATGTCGGCCGTTTCCCTGGCGCTGTACGCCACGATGATCGCGCTCTTCGTGCGGGCGATGGCGTCGCGTCCGGCGAAGGTGCGACCGGACCTCGATCGCGCCCCGCGTGTGACGATCTTCAAGCCCCTGGCGGGCTGCGATGACGATCTCGAGGACAACCTCGAGTCGTTCGCCCGGATCGACTATCCGTCGTTCGAGATCTTGCTCGGCGTCGCGGATTCCACTGATCCCGCCTTCGCCGCGGCGCGCAGGTTCGTAGGCCGCCACCCGAAGCTCGACGTGCGCGTCGTCGTCACGGACCCGGACACGGCGATGAACCCCAAGGTGGCACAGCTGGTCGGCCTGGAGCGCGTCGCCACCGGCGAAGTATACGTCATCTCGGACTCGAACATCCGTGTGCCGCCCTCGTACCTGTGGTCGATCGTCGCCGAGTTCGTCGACGCTGGGGTGGGAATGGTCACGAGCGTGTTCGCAGGTTCGGGGGAGCGAACGCTCGGCGCCGCTCTCGAGAACCTACAGATCTGTGCCTCGAGCATGCCGGGCGTGGTCGCCATGAATGCCGTGACCCGGCGACCCTTGACGGTGGGAAAGTCGATGGCCGTGCGGCGCCGCGACCTCGCCCGATTGGGCGGCTTCCTTTCCGTGGGAGGAGTCCTCGCCGAAGACTACGTCCTCGGCCGCCGGTTTCTCGATGCGGGCTTCACGGCACGAACGTCGCTGGACGTCGTCGAGAACCGCAACGTCAACTGCTCGGTCGCGAGGACGATCGAGCGGCATACTCGGTGGGCGAAGATGCGGCGGTCGCTCTTTCAGACCGGATTCGCCATGGAGCCGATCCTGACCCCCATCGTCGTGGCCTCCGTAGGAGGTCTAGTGGCTCCTTCGAAGACGACGGCCGTCGCGTTCGGCGTCGTTTGCCTGCTGCAGACGGCCTGCGCCCTCCTCGCCGTGAGGCTGGTGCGGGGTTGTCGGCTCTCCTGGTGGTACGCCCCTCTCGAGGTCGCGCGGTCGTATGTGACGCTGTTCTGCTGGCTGCGCGCCTGGGGCGGCCGGCGCATCGCATGGCGCGGGCATCCCTTCGAGCTAGGACCGGGCAGCGCGATCGTGCCGGTGGCGAACCACGAGACACGCTCGAACGAGCGCTCCGGGCTGCCTGCATGATATGGAGTAACGAAGGAGTCGACGCAACGTCACATAAACGTCACACGTCGGCCACCGAACACGCGTCGGGTGCGATCAACATCGCTGGCGTGGTCGCCGCGGCTACATTGCCCTCAGCGAGTAGCAGCAGGCTGAAGATGCGAGCTCGCGACCTCGCCGTGCGTTACGGCGAAAAGGTCGGCATCAAGGACGTCACCATCGACGTTCACGAGAAAGAGGTCCTGGCGCTGATCGGACCGAGCGGTTGCGGGAAGAGCACATTCCTGCGCGCCCTGAACCGGATGAACGACACGGTCCCCAACGTCTCGGTGGAGGGCCACGTCGAGCTGGATGGCGAGCCCATTTACGGTCCAGGCGTCGACCCTGTGCTCGTGCGGCGTCGTGTCGGCATGGTGTTTCAACGGTCGAACCCCTTTCCGAAGTCGATCTTCGAGAACGTCGCCTATGGCCTGCGTATCGCGGGCGTTCGGGAGCGCTCCGTACTGGCGGAGCGTGTGGAGCGCGCCTTGCGCCACGCGGCTTTGTGGGATGAGGTAAAGGATCGGCTCGAGGAGTCAGGACTGGGCCTATCGGGCGGCCAGCAGCAGCGCCTCTGCATCGCTCGCGCGCTCGCCGTTCAGCCCGAGGTGGTCCTCATGGACGAGCCGGCGAGCGCTCTCGACCCCATCGCGACGGCGAAGATCGAGGATCTCGTGTCTCAGCTCCGGGGCGACCTGACGATCGTCATCGTCACCCACAACATGCAGCAGGCCGCCCGCGTATCGCAGCGGACGGGTTTCTTCTATATGGGCCGCCTCGTGGAGGTTGGCGACACGACGACGATCTTCACGCGGCCGAAGCAGCGAGAGACGGAAGACTACATCACGGGGAGGTTCGGTTGACGCACGGGGCCCACACGAGCCGGGATTTCGAGTCGGAGCTGCGGGAGCTGCGGGCGCACTCTCTCGCCATGGGGGCGCGCTGCGAGCGCGCGTTGCAGCTCGCGCTCAAGGCGTTCTGGGAGGGCTCCGGGCACCTCGCCGCCGAGGTCGAAGAGCTCGATCGGCACATCGACCGCGACGAGATGGATATCGACGCGCTGGTCTTGCGCATTCTCGCCCTGCGGCAACCGGTCGCCTACGACCTGCGCTTCCTGGCCGGTGCGCTGCGGCTGGTGACCGACCTCGAGCGCATCGGCGACGAGGCGGTCAACATCGCCGAGCGCGCGAAAGAGGAGCACGGGACGGCCAAGGACAAGGTCCGAGGCGACCTCAAGACGATGGGAGAACAGGCGCAAGAGATGCTGCGGGAGTCTCTCGATGCCTTCGTTCAGGGCGAGGCGACGCGGGCCGAGCAGGTGCTGGTGCGCGACGACGCCGTCGACGAGCTTTACGGGCGCCTGATCCGGTCGATGACGGAGTTCATGTCGCAGCACCCGAGTCTGGTCGCCGAGGCCATACGGGTCATCCACGTCGCCAAGTACCTCGAACGCGTGGCCGATCACGCCACGAACATCGCGGAGGAAGTGATCTTCATGGTGCGCGGGGAGGACGTTCGCCACGTGAGGACGCATCCACCGCCGAAGGTCAGTCGTGGCTGAATTTGTTCGTTTGTCACCGAATTGCCACTTGAGGCGAGCAGGGTGCCGCCAACGAAAGAGGCTGACACCGTGACACAGACGCTCACCACCTCCCTTACCCTTGTTTCGCTGCTGTTGGTGCTCCCGCAGGGGGCCCTCGCACAATCCACCCCCACTCCAGTTCCCGCGTCGCCGCCGACGGCCGGTTCTGCCGCGCCCCCCCCGTCGGCCGCTCCGCCCGTCGCGCCCCCACCGCCTGCGGTGACGGCACCGTCGTCGCCTCCTGGCCCGCCCCCGACAGCGCCACCCCCTCCTCCGCAGGTCGACCCCGCGCCGCCGGTCGTGGCCCAGAGCGGCGCCCCGGTCGAGTTCACGTCGCTTCGTCTGATGCGAGACAAGGGGGTCATCTCGCCAGGCGAATACGAGAGCGCGGTGCACGATCTCGCCGAGACCTCCGGAATGCGCGCACCGGACGAGGGGACGCTGGTCGTCAGCAAGTGGGCGACCACGCTCTACGGCTTCGTCGAGGACGACAACATCTACGACACGACGAGGAGCTTCAACGACTCGGCGGGCAATGCGCTCGTCGCCCGCGCCAACACGCAGGCCGGCGAGAACGGGCGGTTCACGATGGGCGTTCGCAACTCGCGAATCGGCTTCCGGATGGCGGCGCCCGAGCTATCGGGCGGCATCCGCACCAGCGCGCAGCTCGAGATGGACTTCCTCGGGACCCAGCTCCCGGTCGGGAGCGTGCAGCCGTATCAGGGGACGGAAGCGGCCTACTTCACGAATCCGACGTTCCGTGTCCGCCACGCAAACTTCAAGATCGAGACGCCCATCGTCGACTTCCTGGTCGGGCAGTACTGGCAGCTCTTCGGGTGGGGTAGCGCATATCAACCGAACAGCGTCGAAATCCAGGGCTTGCCGGGCGAGGTCTACGCCCGGACGCCTCAGGTGCGCATCAGCAAGACGCTCAAGGCGAATCCCGTGACCTTCGAGATCGCCGTCGCCGCGGTGCGCCCGGTCCAGCGCGATTCCGCCATGCCGGACGGGGAGGGCGGTCTCCGACTTGCTCTCGACTCGTGGACGGGCGTGCAGACCGTGGGCGCGACCGGGACGCAGATCGCGCCGCTCTCGATCGCCGCGACCGGCCTCATTCGGCACGTGGCCGTAGACAACTACGCCGCCAAGCCGACGTACACGAACGACCTCGGAATGAGCGCCTTCGCGGTCGACGGCTTCGTGCCGGTGATTCCGGGGACGAAGCACAGGAAGGACAACTCGCTGTCCCTCAACGGCGAGTTCGCGACGGGCTACGGCTTCGCCGACATGTACACCGGGTTGACCGGCGGAATCACGTTTCCGGCCTTGCCGAACCCGATGGCCGCCGCCACGCCGCCGACCTACACGCCCGACATCGACAACGGCATCGTCACGTACGACAGTAAGGGTGGGCTTCACGGCATCCAATGGACGTCGTACCTGCTCGGCTTGCAGTACTACCTGCCCGGGGTCGACGGGAGAATCTGGGTCTCCGGTAACTTCTCCCACATGTCGTCGGCCAACTCGCACTTCTACGGGGCTGCCGCGGCCACGCTCGCTTCCGAAGACTGGTTCGACGCGAACCTGTTCTTCGCCCCGACGCCCGCGATCCGGGTCGGCGTCGAGTACGCCAACTTCAATAACCAGTACGTGGATGGCCAGCACGCGATCAACCATCGCGGTCAGCTATCGGGCTTCTTCGTCTTCTAAAGACACACAAAAGTTTCTTCGCTGCCCGCGCGCTGACTTGTAAGTAGGCGATTCTTCGTACAAGGCGAGCGCCCGGGTGGCGCTCTCCGGCAGAAGGAGAGCCAACATGGAAACGATGGGGATGACCCGCATCGCGCATCTTTCGGATGCGCACGTGCTGGATCCCAGGCCGAGCCGGACTCGGTCGGGGTGGTCGATGCGAACGCGGTTCCTGAGTTTCGGGCGCCCGCTCGACGCGCATGGCAGGCGCCGCAAGCTGGGGCGTGCGCTGGACTGCGCGAAGCGCGTGGGAGCAAACCACGTGGTGATCTCGGGAGATTTGACGGAGGTGGGCGCTCCCGGCGAGTACGAGACACTAGCGGAGTTGCTCCACGACTCGGGAATTGCCCCCGAGCGCTTCACCCTGGTTCCCGGCAACCACGACCTCTACTCGATGCCGGACGGGTGGCGCTGGGCCCTGGAGGGTCCGCTCGCGGCGTTCGCTAGATCGAGCGCGGGGCAGATCGGAAAGATCATCGACATCGGGGGCGCCAGCCTGCTCCCGATCGACGCGACGTTTCACCAGCCCGTGACCCGCTCGGCGGGCTGGATTCCAGACGCTGCTCTCGAAGCCCTGGAGAGGCGTAGTCTCGATCCCGCCTTCTCGCGGCGGCCGCTAATTGCGATCCAACATCATCCGCCGTTCTTTCGGAAGACTAGCGCGCTGCACTGGCTCGACGGCCTGGTCGGTGCCGGCCGGATGATGGCCGTGCTCGGGGCCGTCAGGCACCTCTTCGTGCTGCACGGTCACCTGCACACGATCATCGATCGCGCCCTCGGCGGCGGCGTCGCCCGCATCCTGGGCGCGACTGCCGTGGTCGACGACAAGGACGCGCCCCGGGTCCGGGTCTACGACGTCCACGACGGACACCTTCAATCCGCCGGCCTCGTCGTCGGCTGAGCGACCAGCGCGCGCGTAGGAGCGCGTCACGTTGACCGGCTGGCAGCCGGTGGCCGAAGCGCGCGTACGGGTGAACGCGCCTCCCAGGCCGAGGCGACGGCGAGCATGGTCGCTTCCTCGAACGGGCGCGCCATGACGTGCAGCCCGATGGGCAGCCCCTCCTTGGACAGGGCGCAGGGGAGACTCATCGCGGGGATGCCCGCGAGGCTTGCCGGGAGGGTAAAGACGTCGTTGAGGTACATCGACAGCGGTTCGTTCACCTTCTCGCCGAGGCGGAACGCCGTCGTCGGAGACGTAGGAGAACAGATGACGTCCACCTGTCCGAACGCCCGGTCGAAGTCCCGACGGACGAGCGTTCGCACCTTCTGGGCCTTGAGGTAGTAGGCGTCGTAGTAGCCCGCCGAAAGGACGAAGGTGCCCAGCAAGATCCTTCGCTTCACCTCGTCACCGAAGCCGGCGTCGCGCGTCGCACCGTACATCGCTCGCAGGTCGGAGGCGGTGGAGCGCGACGACGCGGGCAAGCTGGCCGGGCTTACCCGTAGGCCGTACCGCACGCCGTCGAAGCGGGCGAGGTTGCTGGATGCCTCCGCCGTTGCCAGGACGTAGTACGTCGCAAGGGCGAAGCTCGTGTGCGGCAGCTTCACCGGGCTCACCGTGCCCCCTTCGGCCTCGAGCGCCTGGATCGCGGCGCGCACGCTCGCGCTCACCTCGGGGTCGAGGCCGTCGGCAAAGTACTCGTCCGGCACGCCGATGCGCAGCCCGCGAATGCTCTTGCCGCACGCTGTCTCGAAGTCGTCGCGCGGGATGGCGAGGGACGTCGAGTCGTGGGCGTCGTGCCCCGCGATGACGGAAAGGACGCGCGCGGCGCCGCGGACGTCAGTGGCAAAGGGTCCTATCTGGTCGAGGCTGGAGGCAAACGCGATGAGGCCGTATCGCGAAACACGCCCGTAGGTTGGCTTGATTCCTACGGTACCCGTGAGCGATGCCGGCTGGCGGATAGAGCCGCCCGTATCGCTACCCAGGGCGCACGGGGCCATCCGCGCCGCGACGGCGGCAGCGCTTCCGCCCGAGGAACCGCCGGGAGTGCGCGTGGGGTCCCACGGATTCTTTGCGGGGCCGAATGCGCTGTTCTCCGTGGACGAGCCCATCGCAAATTCGTCCATGTTCGTCTTGCCGACGACGACCGCGTCGGCGAGACGGAGGCGCTCGATCACGGTCGCGTCGTACGGGGGAACGTATTTCGCCAGAATCTTCGAGCCGGCAGTGGTGGGCAGCCCGCGGGTGCAGATCGCGTCCTTGATGGCCACCGGCACCCCGGCCATGATTCCGAGTCGATCGCCTCTCGCGCGCTTCCGATCGATCTCGCGAGCCTGCTCGAGCGCTTCGGCGTTTGCGACATGGAGGAAGGCGTGCAGCCCGCCGTCGAGCAAGGAAATTCGAGCGAGTGTCTGCTCGACGACCCTCTCGGCGGAGAGCTCGCCGGATTGCACTTTCTCCGCGATCTGGGTCACTCCCAAGTCTTCGAGCATCGGCCGTCACTCCACGAACGTGGGCACGGCGAATCCGTCGGCCTCTACGCGCGGCGCCTGTGACAGGGCCTCCTCCGGCGAAAGGCCTGGCCGTACGGCGTCCTCGCGCCACGGGGCACACTCGAGCTGGACCTGGGCGGTGGCCGGTACGTCCCGTGTGTCGAGTGCGTTCAGGTGCTCCACATGAGCAACAATCCGCGTGAGCTCGGCGGCGAACCGATCGACCTCACCATCCGACAGAGAGAGAGAGGCGAGCTTCGCGACGTGGAGCACGACCTCCCTGTCAATCTTGGGCCGGGTCATGAGGGCGCGCGCAAAGCTAGCATGGCGATCCGCTCAATTCAGGGCATTCTTGTCGGGGCTCTGCCCTTCGAGGAACACGGCCGTGACCTCGCGCTCGAGCGCGCCTGCGAGCTCGGGTTCCATCGCTTCGATGGCGCCCGCGGAGCGTTCGACGTTGCGCTGGTAAACGAATACGCGGACCCGAGTCGGCGAGCCCTCCTCGGTCGGCGGCGTATCGAGGACGAGCAGCGAACGAGGATCCACGCCGTCGACCACGAGCTCGGCGCCGGGCAGGTCGACGATATAGACCTCGGCCTCGCGAACGTACCGCGCCAAGACGAGGTCCAGCCTCTCTATGGCGGCCTTCACCACGGCCGCAAAGGCCTCCGGCGTGGGCGCCCAGTTCGCGGGTCCGCGCATCGCATCGAGCGCGCGAGACCGCAGAAGGGCCTCTGTCGCGGCGCGCGAGTCGCCCTGCTCGTCGCGCACCAGGCCGAGGTAGTAGTGGGCGTCCGCGCTCTGGGGATCAGCCTTCGCGGCCTGTTCGATGAGCGGCGCCGCCTTGTCGATCTGTCCGAGCTCGTACCAGGCGCGCCCGATGAGAAAGAGGTAACTCGGCCCGTTGAAGGGCCCGTCCGGCAGCATCTTCATCGCTCGCTTCGCCTCCTCGTAGTCTGCCTTGGCCATGAGCGCGTCCACCTTCAGGAGGATGCAATCGGCGACCTCCTCTTCGGTCTCCGCGTAGTCCAGCGCGTCTTCGATCTGTCCGATGGCACCGTCGTAGTCGCCTAGCGGCACGAGCATGACCTCCGCAGCGTTGAGCATGGCTTCGAAGTACGTCTCGTCGAGGGCGATCGCCTGCCGATAGTGCTCGAGGGCGTCGTCGGCTTCGCCGTCGAGAGCAGCGGCGAATCCCATCAGATTGTGCACCTCGGGCGACTGCGGATCGATCTCGAGCGCGCGTCTGGCGCATGCCGTCGCGCCGGCGGCGTCGCCCTTCTGGGCGAGGTCCCAGCCGCGGTCGAGGTGGGCAGTGAGCTGGTCCTCCATGTTTTTGGCGGTGCGCCTGAGGGCGCGCAGTCCCACGGTGTGCCGGAGGCGGAGGGTCCCGTCAAGCCGATCGCGGGCACAGCCGCGTCACGGACACTGGGGAGCCTCGATCTTCGGACCCTTGCACGTACCCAAACCTCGCTCGTGCACGACCACGCGCGTTCCCGGTTTCTCTTTGGTCGAGAAGACCGCGTGCCAACCCTCTGGGAGCTGCGGATCCGTCCAGCCGAAGATCGCCTTGGCGTCCCAGGGGGCGAGGTTGACGCAGCCGTGGCTTTTGACGTGCCCGAACTCACCGTGCCAGAAGGCACCGTGCAGAGCGTAGCCGCCGTTGAAGTATTCGATGTAGGGGACATCCTCGATCGAATAGGGCCCGTCGGTGGCCGTGTCGGCGTCGCCGTCCATCGTCGCCGCGATGTGCTTCTCGCGGATGCGAAACGACCCGGGCGGCGTCTCGTGCTCGTTGCGCCCGCTCGAGACGATCGTTGCGAACACGGGTGTCGCCCCCTCGAACGCGACGAGCGTCTGTCGACGGAGGTTCACGTCGATCCACTTGTCGTGCTCGCCCAATTTATCGGGCGGCTGACCGGGCTCGGTCTTGGTGCCGTCCGCCGCGCGCAGCCACCAGCCCTCGTCCGTCTCCCAGTACTCGCTCCCGCCGGCGTTTGCGGTCTCGCCGGTGAGTCCGACGGCGTCGAAGCGGTCGAGCGTTCCTTCGGCGACCGACGCGTGCCTGCGGCTGGCGTCGAGCGTCCAGTGTTTCGCGTTTCGCATCAGGACGAAGCCAACCGGTAGCTTGTCGACGCGGCGGGGGACGACGTTCTTCGTTCCGAATGTCGCTGCGTCCTTGTTGAGCCACACCCCGTGAAAGTCCGTGATCGGCTTGGCTATCATGATCCGGTCGGCCGGCGTCACCAGACCGGCGACGGTCTTCCACCACAGCGTCCCGGACGCGCCGAACTGGTGGTCGAGCGACAAGAAGAATCCTTTGACCATCCGGCGAGAGATCGGCCCGCCGCTCTCTTGCAGATCCTCGAGCGTCACCGGTGGAGGTCCTCCGTCCGGCGCCTCCTTCTGCCACCACGGGACGTCGGACTTGGAGTCTCCTGAGCCTTCGCCGATGGCCTGCGGCTCTGCCGCTCCCGCGTCGGGCGCGGCCGTCGACTGAGCATATGGATTGTCGTCGTCGCTCTTGGCTTTTCTCGGCCGGGCTTGCAGCCACGGCTCGAGCTTTGCCCGCTCTTCGCGGGACGGCACCTGTCGATAGAGCGGCGTGCCGTTGGCCGCGTTGATTCCATACGTGTACGGCAATGGGCCGTCCAGGTCCGGCGGCTTCATTTGCTTGAACCGTGGATGGTCGAGATCCAAGGTCGCGTATTTGCCGCAAACGAAGCCGCCCGAGTAGAGCTCGTACCAGCCGTCCGTGCAGTTCGCCTTCTTGTGGGCCTCGCCGATGACCGGCGCCCTCTCGCCGTACCGGAGATAGCCGATCCGGGTTGACCTGACCTCCCGCTCGGGCTTCCTGTCGTTCGGCCATTCCGTCTCGCTCATGATCGGAGCTTGCAAGACAGTGGCACCGATCCACGGGCCCTCGTACGCGGCGGGCCCCGCGTCGGCCGCAACTGCCGTCGCGCTGGAAGCCGAGCTCGCCAGAGGCTCGGGAGGGCGAGCGTCCGACGTCGACTGAGGCGGCTGCGCGGCGCCCGGCGGCGCATGTCCCTCTTCGCACGCAACGGTGGCGGTCGCAAGAGCGACCGCCGCAGCCACCAGCGGCACACGGCGAGAGCAGAGCATCGGGAGCTTCGCGGTATCTACTAACGCGGTGCGGTCGTGTCGAACCACTTCTCGGGGACTCCCTTGTCCTCAACGCTCGCGTCGGCCGGGGGAATTCCCAAGCGGTGCTACCACTCTTCTCGGTGGAGCTTGACGTCAGGGAGGGGCACGAGGGTGGATGAGCCCAGACGACAGGGGCTCGGCGACGGTGCGGCCCAGGCTGCTCCGACCGCGCCGCACGCGACCCCACGCCAGGTCGCCGGCGGCCCCCGCAGCGGGCCGGAGCGCTTCTGGGCCCGATGGCCCGTGCGTCTGGCGCTCGCGCTGGCGCTGGTCGTCTCCGGCGCGGCGCACTGCTCCGTCGTGCCCTTCGATACGCCCCACGGTTTTGAAATGAACGACGTCGACGGCGAGGCAGCCATCCCGATCGACATCGTGGAGCAGGCGGATACGCCGCCCCCGGCCGAGCCGGCTCCGGAGGTCCGGCCTGCCGGGGAGGCGGTGAGGGAGCCGGCGGTGGCCGGGGCCATTCGCGTGGACGCGGGAGCTGCAGCGGATGCCGGGCCTCGCGACGGGTCTCCAGACGCGCACGGAGATGCCTCGGTCGATGCAGAGGGCGAGCCCCCGGCGCAGCTGGACGGCGCGGTGGCGCTGTTCGATGCCGGTCCCGTGTCGGGACCTCGCGACCCAGAGGCCATCGTGGGCGCCGCAGGAGCCGTCCAGGCCGACGTCGTGCTCGTGATGCTCGTCGTCAACGCCGAGGTCATCCGAACGCACCCCGTGGGGGCGAAAATGGGCTACCTCCTGCGAGGCATTCCTCAGTGGGACGACTTCATGAGCGGGACCGACATCGATCCCGTGCGCGACACCGACTGGGTGATGGTGAGTGGCCCGTCCCTCGTCAACACGATGCGCGACGTCGTGCTCATCCACTACTCCGCGCCCGCTGCCGTCGTCGATCGGGCCGTGGAGGTCGTCAGCCACAAGTACTCGCTGGGCGGTCCGGTCGACGCCGGCGTGCCGGGCGTCCGGGCGTCGCGTGTGCACGCGGACCGAGCCGAGCGGATCATTCTCCGCGCGCAACCTCACGTTCTCGCCGTCGTTCCGACCAATGTGGCGGAGAAGGTCGCCCGCCAGCTGGTGACGTCGCACGTGCCGGCGCACATTCGGCCGGGGGAGGCGGTTTACTTGCGCCTCGTCAATCCACATCATCCGATGCCCGAGATTCCCGAGTCGGTCACGGAACTCCGTCTGCGAGTCGTGCCGTGCACGGATGCCGGCGCCGACGTCTTCATCGACGGCGACACGAAGGACGCCGCGGCGGCGGCCGAAGCAGCCGACGTCGTGCGTCGCGTCTTCCGCCGTCACGACGACGCGATCACGTCGCTCGTCACGCACGGCCTCCTCGACCACGTCGAGGTCACGACCGAAGGCAGCATGGTCAAGGCTCACCTCGTCGCGACCCGCGATCAGATCCAGACGCTGACGACGCTCGTCGGAGACTTTCTCGGAGTGGAGCCGCCGTCCCAGACCTTTGCGCCGCCGGCTTCGCTTCCGACGAGGCGCCCGTGATACTTGTCCCGACCATGCACCGGCGACGTGTCGTTTTTGCGATCGCCGCGCTCGCGCTTGCGTGCTCCAAGCCCGTCGACGAACCGACGAGCGACTTCAAGCCCGCGCCGGGAACTCCCCTGCCGCCCGGACCCACCAGGCTCGAGACGGACGACCTTTCGATCGGGAAAGGCCGCGAGGCGAAGGCCGGCGACACGGTGCACGTCCAGTACACCGGTACTCTCCTGAGCGGGAAGAAGTTCGACAGCTCGTACGACCACGGTGGAGAGCCCTTCAAGTTCACTCTCGGAAAGGGTGAAGTCATCAAGGGATGGGACGAGGGCGTCGTCGGAATGAAGGTGGGCGGAAAGCGCCGGCTGCGGATCCCCGCCGAGCTCGGATACGGCGCGAAGGGCAGCCCTCCGGACATCCCGCCCGGAGCGGGGCTCGTCTTCGAGGTCGAGCTCGTGACGGTCGATTGATCGGCGCGTTCTGGCGACAGAGACGCCGTTGCCCTACTATCGGCGGTTACCAATGCCCGATCCCCGCGTCGTTTACATCGTGACGGCCGTCGTGGTCCTGGCGCTCGTGGTGTGGGTCGTCATCGTCCTGGCGCGTCCCGAAGGGGAGGCGCTGGCCGCGCCCCATGGTGACCAGGCAAAGCCGTCCACCATACCGCCCGCGCAGGTAGAGAAGGTCTCGCGGAATTCGAACGCCGAGTCCAGGGAAGCCCTGCTGCGCTCGAGGCCGCGGCTCGATTCGCACCTCGAGATCCACGATCAGCCCGACGACGCCGGCGATGCGGACGGGGACACCTGACGGTCAGAGTCTTGCCGCGCGCCCCACGCCACGCATGACGTAGTCGAGGTAGATCTCGTTGCCTTCGGCCCAGACGACGAGGGGCTCGGCCAGGACTCCGTCGTCGTCGGCACCTCGAAGAAGCTCGACGGCGCCTATCGCCGGCAGCTCGTACAAGTGAGTGATACGCGGCGTCGTGACCTCTTCCTCGAGTCGCGCCGACTCGAACGCCAGCGCATCTCCGAAGGCCCCTATGCCCCCGGCGTGTCGCGCCCCGTCGAGGTTCGCCAGGGGCAGAAGCTCCCAGCCGGCATCGACGAGCAAGGGGTGCATTCGCGGCTCGGAAGACTCGTCGAACGGTGGATGGTCGTGGAGCGGCAGGCCGTGGTGGGCAATCAGCGAGGCCAGCGAGTCCCGCGCGGTGCGTGATCGATCACCTGGAGTCCAGAAGCCGTCGAGCAGCGCGACGACCTCCCCCTCGGAGCTGCGCCGCCAGAGGCACTCGTCGCGCGACGCGGGGTCCACTGCCGTATCGGCCAGCACGGCGGCGGCCCATGACGCAGCCTCGGCGAGCGCACCCTGTGCATCGTCCGGCAGCGCAGCGATCGCGAGTGCATGGACGAGGTGCAGGCGACCGCCCACGTACCGATGTGTCCCCAGCGCGCGAACGACACGCAGCGCCTCGTGGACTCGGGTCACGCCGAGCTCGATCGCAATCATACTCGCTCACACCATCGAGGTCCGGGTCAGTCCGAAGAACTCCTGGATCCTGTCGAGGATGCGGGTCTCAGCGGTAGCCATCCGAGCGAGGCGCGTCTCCTCGTCGAGTCCCTCGATGACCACGGCCATCTCGACGTCGCGCCTCGCCAGCGTGCGGGACATGTGCTCGGCGACCTCCGGCCGTTCCGTCAGGATTCGCTGCAGCCCCTCCTTGTCGAGGCGGTAGCATTCGACATCCGTGAGGGCGACGACGTCCGCGCGTCGCGAGTCGCCGGTCAACATGCCCATTTCGCCAAAGAAGCCGGGAGCCTCGATCGTGGCAACCACTTTGGCGGCGGGCGACCCGTCGGCATGGCGGCGGACCTCCACCTTGCCCTCGCACAGGATGTAGAGCCAGTGGGCCACTGCGCCCTGTCTGGTCACGGTCTCCCCTGCAGTGAACGGCGCATACCTCAGGTGGTCGGCGACGAACTGCCTCTCGTCGGCCGTGAGCGAACCGAGGAACTCGAGGTGCTCGAGCACGTGAACGCGGCTCTCCTTGTGCCGCTCCGCGCGCTGCAGGTCTTGCTCCTCCGGTGTGAGGAAGACCGTCTGCGAAGGGCGGGCGAGGGGAACCCCCGCGCGCTTGAGTGCCGAGTAGATCCTGGCCCGTACGCGCGAGTTCGTAGGATCGTCGTTCGGAAGGTCCGTGAGCCAGTAGCGCACGGCGTAGTAGGCGAAGCTGTCTCGGCCGTCCTTGGCGAAGTCGTAGCAGATGACGTTCGGCTTCGGGTCGGCGGCGACGCCTTCGATGGGCGCGGCCCACAGGGCCTCGCGGACGACGTCGATAATGCGCGACGGCGGAAAACGAAAATCGACGTTGAAGTAGACCCACATGCGGTGCTGCACCGGCTTGTCGGTGCGCTTACCCAGGATCACGATGTTCTGGGCAAGGAGGTTGGAGTTCGGGACGATCACCGTGTCCCAGTTGCGCGTCTCGAGGGCGGTATGGCGCCAACGGATGGCGGCGACCTTGCCCTGGGTCCCGTCGGGAAGTTGCAGCCAGTCACCGACGTGAAAGCTGCCGTCCAGCTGAAGCGCCACGCCGCCGACGACATTGACCAGCGTTGCCTGCATGCTGAGCGCAAGGACGCCGCTGACCACCGCCGACGTGGTCAAGACGGACGACGCAGTCATGCCCGCCGCCTTGAGCACGCCGAATCCGGTGAAGACGTATGCGAACGCGACCACGACGTCGCTCGTCAGTCCGAGGACGGGGAACCCGAGCGCCGGCAAGAGGACGTCGAAGAGTGCCATCGTGCACAGCTCGATGCAGGTGAACGCAGCCAGCAGGCCCCCGACGAGGTGCGCGTACTCGGCCCAGGATGCGAGGGAGGGCAGAGGAGCGTGCGCGAGGGCCCGATCCAACGCGTTGAGGAGCAGAAAAAGCACATAGAGGCCGAGGGCCCCCCGGATACGACGACGCTTGCGCGGCGCGAGCCTGTTGACCAGCACTGCGACGAGGAGCAGGGCTACACCCAGCACCGCGAAGCCCCACGTGCTCAGAAACTCGAGCATCTCACGCGCCTGGAGTCTACCCGACTCCGCCGGGCGGACTCGGAAAGCTGCCCTAGCCCCTTCGCGGCGTCGATGAGAAGGCCTCTTCGAGGAGCATCCGCTGCTCGAGGTCGTGGGCGGCCTTGCTTCCTGTCGCAGGGCTAGCGCTCTCCGGACGGGAAACGAGCGAGAGGGGCAGACGCTCGCTGACGACCTCGCGCCGGCGGGCGTTGAGGAAGTACCACGCGCCCATGTTGCGGGGCTCCTCTTGCACCCACACGACGGGCGTTCCGTCGCGATACCTGGCGAGCGCGCTCGCGAGGGCGTTGCTCAGTGGGTAGTACTGCTCGAGCCGGACGATTGCGATGTCCTGCCGTTTGCTCTTTCTGCGCTCGGCGGCGAGCTCGTAGTAGATTTTCCCGCTGCAGAGGAGGACGCGAGTGGCCTGCGCGGGGTCGACGGTATCGTCCGGAATGACCCTCTGGAACGAACCGGTCGCGATCTCGTCGAGGGTACTCACCGCCTCTGGATGGCGCAGGAGCGACTTCGGCGTGAAGACGACGAGGGGTTTGCGCCACGGACGGTTTACCTGCCGGCGGAGCGCGTGGAAGAACTGCGCCGGGGTCGTCAGATTGCAGACCTGGATATTGTCCTCTGCGGCGAGCTGCAAGAACCTCTCGATACGGGCGCTCGAGTGCTCCGGCCCTTGCCCCTCGAAGCCGTGCGGCAAAAGGAGCACGAGCCCGGACAGCCGCGACCATTTGTCCTCGGCCGATACGATGAACTGGTCGATGATGACTTGAGCCGCGTTCATGAAGTCGCCGAACTGGGCCTCCCACACGACGAGCTTGTCCGGTCGGTCCAGCGAATAGCCGTATTCGAAGCCGAGGACCCCGGCCTCACTGAGGGGCGAGTCGTAGATCTCGAAGCGCCCCACACCTCCGTTGGCGGGGTCGCCAAGGTGGGAAAGAGGCGTGTAGGGCTCGCCCGTCTCGGTGTCGTAGAGGACCGCGTGGCGGTGCGAGAACGTCCCGCGCCGCGCGTCCTGTCCGCTGATGCGGATACCGCGCCCTTCCGAGAGGATCGACGCGAACGCGAGGTGCTCCCCCGTGCCCCAGTCGAGGGGCTGGCCCGCGACGGCACGCTCGCGACGCTGCTCGACGATCTTGAGCGCTTTGGCGTTCGCGTGAAACCCGGGCGGCATCGTCGTCAGTTTGTCGAGCGCCGCGAGGAGCTTGTCTTTCGGATAGGCGGTCGACACGTCGGGCACGCTCGCGTCCGGCCCACCCTTGTACGGCCCCCAGACGCCGCCCATCGCGTCGGGCATCTGCAGGTAGTCGCCACGATGGGCCTCCTCGAGTGCCCGCTCGAGCGTTGCGCGGCGCTCCTGCGCCACGGCATCGGCTTCCTCGCGCGAGACCTGGCCCGCCTGCACTAGACGCGAGACGTAGACCTCTCGCACCGTGGGCTTCTTGTCGATGAGCGCGTACATGAGCGGCTGAGTGAAGCGCGGCTCGTCGCCCTCGTTGTGGCCGTATCTCCGGTAGCAGTACATGTCGATAATCACGTCCTGCTTGAACCGCTGGCGGAATTCGATCGCGAGCCGCGTCACCTGGATGGCCGCCTGCGGGTCCTCTCCGTTCACGTGGAAGACCGGGATGCGGAGCATCCTCGCCATGTCGGAGCAGTAGCGAGTCGATCGAGAGTCCTTGGGGACCGTCGTGAAGCCAATCTGGTTGTTGACGATCAGGTGAAGGGTGCCCCCGGTCGTGTACCCCTCGAGCTGGGCCAGGTTCAGCGTCTCGGCGACGACCCCTTGCCCCATGAACGACGCATCCCCGTGGATGAGGAGAGGCATCGTGCTCTTCCTCTTGCGCCGGTCGATCTTCGCGCGGACGCGCCCCTCGACGACGGGGTTCACGAACTCGAGGTGGCTCGGATTGAACGCCATCGAGAGATGCACCTGGCGCCTGCCCTGCGTGACGACCTCGCTCGAGTAGCCCTGGTGGTACTTGACGTCGCCCCCGCCGATGAAACGCTCCGGCTTCTTGTCGTCGAACGCGGCGAAGATCTCGCGCACGTTCTTGCCCATGATGTTCACGAGGACGTTGAGGCGCCCGCGGTGCGCCATTCCGATGACGAGCTCCTCGATGCCGTGTTGACCGGCCGACTCGACGAGGAGATCGATCATGGGAATCATGCTCTCGGCACCCTCGAGCGAGAAGCGCTTGAGGCCGAGATAGTTCTTGTGGATGAACTGCTCGAGGATTTCCGCTTCAGTGAGCTTCGTCAGGATGCGGAGGAGCTCGGTGCGATCGAGCGACGCATGGTTGCGGGTCGACTCCATCTGCTGCTGGAGCCACAGACGTGGTTCGGGCTCTTCGATGTGGGTGTATTCGACGCCGATCGAAGAGCCGTAGGTCTCCGAGAGGTGCGCCACGATCTCGCGCAGAGTGGCGCGCTCGGGTAGCCCGCTCATGCCCGCGGTGGAGAAGGTCTTGCCGAGGTCCGCGTCCGTCAGGCCGAAGTTAGCTAGCTCGAGTTCAGGCGCGGCCGAGGGAGTGATCTCGAGAGGGTCCAGATGGGCGAAGAGGTGGCCCCTGACGCGGTACGCGTTGACGAGCTGCGCGACGCGGCTCTGCAGCTCCGTGGCCGCGATGACGGTCTCGCGCACGGCCTCCCGGTACGCCACGGCCGTCGCCGGCGAACGCGCTCCTGCCGTTGCCGCCGCACCGTTGCGCTTGGACGGGGCGGCGCTGCCGTTCGTCGTCGACGGGGCGACGACCGGCACCGCCACCGGTCCGTCCATGCCATTCTTGTCTTCGAAGAAGCGCTGCCACTTCTCCTCCACCGAATGGGGGCTCTGCAGCCAGCGAGTGTGCAGCTCTTCGACGTACCCCGCGTTGATGCCGAACTCGTCGAACATAGGTCTCCCGAATCTGTGCGCGCGGCGGTAATCGTAGCCTTTAGCGCGCCTTGGCGTGGACTTCCAGGATGGGAAACTTCCATGGGCGATAGAAAAGCGGCCGGCCCCGCCTGCCAGTTCGGCCCACGAGGTCAGCTCGAGTCACTCCGGGCGTCCCGCGTCAACCGAGCATGGTACGCCCGCGATGCCCTGGTCGTCGCGCGGGCGCTCCTCGGTTGCGTGCTCGTCCACGAGCGGGCCGACGGCGGCTTTCGTGCGTCGCGTATAGTCGAGACGGAGGCTTACCGCGGGGCGAGAGACCTCGCGTGCCATGCCCGGGCCGGACTGACCCAGCGCACCCGCTCGCTCCTGGGCGAGGAGGGCCACGCCTACGTGTTCTTGGTGTACGGGATGCACTATTGCTTCAACGTCACGTGCGCCGGCGTTGGCCGCGGACACGCCGTGCTCGTTCGTGCCGGGGAGCCGACTCTCGGCTTCGGTGAGGGTGAGCGTCTCGATGGCCCCGGTCGCTTCGCCCGAGCCATGGGAATCTCGAAGCGCATCGATGCCTGCGACTTGACCGAGCCGCCCCTCTACTTCAGCGAGCGTCGCGGTCGGCCACGCATTGGCGTGACGCCACGGGTGGGCGTGGCGTACTCGGGTGACTGGGCGAACAGGGCCTGGCGCTTCTACGACGCGACCAGCTCACACGTATCGCGCCCACCGAGGTCGAGCATCGGCTCCGGCACCCTCATGGGGCCGCCCAGGCGACCCAGCGGACGGGAGCGGACGGTCCGTCGACCGTAATGTTCAGCACCTCCCCTTTGCGAATGCAGACGGGACCATTTTCGCCCAACAATCCCTCCGCCGCCGCGGGTCCCGAGGTCGCGACCATCTTGTCGGCCTTGTCCGTGAGCCTCGCCACGATGGGTGCGCCTGCCTCGAACGCCACCCGGACGCAGGTGTCGTTCGCGTCCGCCCGCAGGAGCTCGATCTTCTCCCCGGCGCTCTCGCGACGCACGGCCAGGCGCATCCCCTGGGCGACCAAGGATCCACGCGCCTCGATCGACTCGAAGCGGTTCGGGTCGGGCGTCGGTGCCGTCGTCGTCGGCGGAGACGGGGGGGCCTCGGGGGGCGGCGCCCGCTTTACCGCCATGCCGCACGCGCATGCGAGCAGCACGAAGGACGCCGCTTCACGCACGAGGCGTGTTCGACGCGGCGGCCCCTGGTTTTGGTCGAGCCTGTCCATCGATGGGGTCCATCCGGCAGCTTCCCTCGAACTCGACGCCGCGATCGATGAATAGGGATGGGGATTGAAGATTCCCGACCATCTTGGCCGGGGCGTGGATCTCGATCGCGTTCTTCGCGCGGATGTTCCCGTGGACCACACCGCCGCGGACGATCACCGTGGCCACGTCGATCTCCGCGTGCACCTCGGCACCCTCTCCGATGACGAGAGTGTCTTCGCTCTTGATCTCCCCCTTGAAGACTCCGTCGATACGGACTCGCCCTTCGAAGTGGAGCTTCCCTTCGAACTCAGTGCCTCTCCCTAGGAGGGCCGTGATTTCCGTGGCGGGGAGCTGCTGTTCCATGAATGGGGGCCTATCAGGCAGCGGGGTGGGCAGGCAACTGACGGTTCCTTTACACTCCCGGCGTGCCCCGCGCCGCCCTTTCGGTCTTCCTCGCTTCGGCCATCGGCCTGGCGATGACCGGAGAGGCCCGCGCGCAGTACGATCGGGGCCGGGACTCGACGGCGCCGCAGACCGGCGACAAGTCGGAGGAGAAGGACCCCCTTCGTGGTTCGCTCTTCATCTTCGACCAGAGCATCACGACACAGACGGCAGACGTCGGCTTGGAGACGCCGCAATCCTACGTGCCGTTTTATGGCTGGTGGCTCTCGTTGAGGCCTCGGTGGTGGTTCACCGACGAGCTCCGCGTGCAGGCGCGCGTCGATTACTACAAGGAGTTCACGAACGCGGAGAACACCACTTATCGCGACGAGGACGTCTTCGGCGACATCTGGACGGACCTCATCTACCAGCGTCCTGTGGCGGCGGTCGGGCGGTGGAAGAACACGAGGCTGGCGGCCGGCCTCCGCGCGCAATGGCCCACGTCGAAGAGCAGCCAGGCCAATGGCGTCTACGTCACGGCCGGTACCACCGTGAGCGTCCTGCAAAAGATTCCGATCCACGGCGAGTCGGCGCCCTTCCTCGATGCGGCGCGGATCGGCCTATCTTTCACGTACTGGCACCCCTTCGCGAACGCGACGACGCCCAACGACTACGGAACGTTTGCCTACCTCCGGCAGGATCTCGACGAGCACTCGTTCGTAAGCACCCAGGTCAGCGGGCAGACGTTGGCCAATCACACCTTGTGGGGCGCTCTCGAGCTCGGCTTGCGGGTGACGCCCAAGCTCGACGTGAGCCTCTTCACGATCCTCGTCAACCAGTGGCACTACGTTCCGCCCAACGCCGCCGTCACCACCGGGACTGGCCCCGTCGTGGTGTCGCACGCGAACGATCAGCAATTCACCCAGCTTTGTTGGACACTCTTCGCGGTCGACTATGAGCTCCTCGACGAGCTGTCGGTCGGGGTCGGTTACTACAACCTCGATAACGTCATCGCCTCCGACGGCACCGTCCGGACGGTCTTCGGAGGGGGAGAGGACAACCTCTTTTGGAGTCCGGATGCTCGCATCTTCGCCGACGTGACGGTGAACCTGGACAAGGTCTTTGAGGACGCCAGCGGGAAGTACAAGTCGGCTTCGGGGCAAACTGCGTCCGCCGCACGGGCGGCCCGCTCGCAGCGAATCGCCGATGAGCTTCGCTAATTTGGAGCGACACGGGGCCCCGTGCTCTACTTTCGCCATGCGGTTCATGGGGCGCGCGGCAACGGTCGTCGCGCTGTTGGGGCTGGTGCCGGCGCTTGCGGTCGCACAGACGCCGACGGCGACTCCGACCGATACGGCCCCTGCGGCGACGGGCACGGCCACGACCGCTTCGACCGAGACGCCCGCACCTGTCGTTCCCGCCACCGGGTTCGGCTGGTCCGACCCCAAGAGGAAGACCGGACATTCGCCGTCTGTCCTACGCGTCTCGCACCGGGTGAAGTCCGACGCACCGGATGCGACGATGCCCGGGTTCGAGACGCTCGCCGATGGGTCGTCGCGGCTGTTCGTCGAGCTCTCCAAGCCGGTGAAATACGAGGCCACGAGCGGCAAAGGCACGATCACCTATGTGCTCAAAGGAGCCCACGTAAGTCTCCGCAATAACTACAATCCTCTCGTCACAGTGCACTTCAATACCCCCGTCACCAGCGCCCGGCTCGTTCCGCACGGGAGCGACCTTTGGTTCGTCGTCGCGCTGCGGGGCAAGACGCAGCCGACCGTCACCCTCGATGGCACCAAGGACGGCGGGTCGATGCTTCGGGTCGAGTTTCCGAAGGGGGACTACCTGCCGGCGACGCGCGCGGCGGACGCGACTCCCGCGGACACGAACGCCGGCCACTGACGGCCTCACGTTGCCGGAGTGGACACCGGGCGCCTCTCGACCGGTCTCGCGCTCGGGCTCATCCTCGTCTTGGGAGAGCCCGCCGCCGCACAGGAAGCGCCTCTTCCAGGGCCACTCCCGGTAGCTTTCGGGGCGGACGAGGTGGGCCTCGACGCCCGCTCGCAAGCGCTCGCTGCACGGGGCAACGTGCACGTCGACGAGCCGCCATTTCACCTGGAGAGCGATGCGCTTACTCTGAAGCGCGTCCGGGTCGGCGTGGAGATTGATGGCAAGGGGACGCTTGAGTTTTGTCCCTGCCTGGGAACACCGCTCGCCATTCGCTTCGACGGCGCCACCCTCTCCCCGCCTCACGATGTCGTCCTGCATGACCCCGTGCTCGAGGTCTTCGGTGTGCCCATCGCCTGGGCTCCGGTCTTTTGGTTGCGGTCTCCTGGACGCTTCGGCCTGCTCACGCCGGATCTCGAATGGCGCGGGGCGGACGGCTTCTTCGCCGGCGGAGGCGTCCATATGCCCTGGCAGCCCGGCGATCTGACGCGCGGAATCGACCTGCGCGCTGGCGGCTATGTCGACGGCGGCGCCGCGGTCGATGCTGCCGTACGAACGACGACCACGACGACTCGCGTACGATGGGACAGACTTCGCGGCGAGGATGGCCTGACGCTGGAGGCGCGCGGCGCGACGGGCATCGCGGGCGAAGATCGCGTGGACTCGGTGTCCTGGGACGTGAACGGCCTGCGCGGCGCGCGTGCGGTGATGGCCACGACGGACGTCGATGCCGCAGCGCGTCCATTCGACCGGGCACAGGCCCAGGCGCAATGGATGCCGTCGGGATGGACCATCGCATCCGGAGTGCGGACAGTCGCATTGCGCGGCGGCGAGTTGACGGATCTCGGGTCCGGGGGACCGGTGGTCGTCGCCCGCCGTGCGGATGCACTTGGGCAGGCGGGGGCGTTCGACGCGACCCTCGAGGGGGGCCAGGTTGCGGGCGCGGGGCTGGGAGCGACCAGTTTCGGTCGGGCCGAAGGGGGAGCACTCCTGGCCACGCGCATCGGCCCGGCCGGCGCGTCCCTCGCACTGCGCGGTCTCGGCGATGTAGCGAACGACGGCACCCGGTCCGGCTTCGACGGAGCATCGCAGGCCCGGGCTGCCCTTTCGCTGCCGCTGTTCCGGGGCTTCGCCTCACGCGACGACGGCGATCCCTGGATACATACGACCGAGCCACGCGTGGAGGTCGCGGGCATCGCCACACAAGTGAGCGACGTCCTCGTCGCGCCCCCGGGCCGTGGGACCGCGGCGCCCGCGGGCGGTGCATGGGTCGCAGCTGCGGGGTGGTCGAATGCCATAGGTCGATGGGGGTCGCGGGCCGCGGCAGAAGCAGACATCGTGGGAGGTGTGGTGGGCAGCGACGAGGGCACGTTCCCGGCGCTGCGTGCTCGATTGGCCACCGGTGGCACGTGGGCCGCGCTTCGGGTCGACTTCGCCCGGCTCGTCGGCTCGACCTCGGACGGGGGTGCCTTCGTGGCGGGCGGGCGCATCGGACCCGGGTCGGGGCTTCATCTCGCCGCGCACGTGGCGGAGCGAGATGGAGTCGACCCCCTCATCGCGCGCGCGCTAGTCGACGCCCCCCTCGAGCCCGCGAGCGGCTTTCTTGCCGGCCCGGGGTGGACCGGCGGCGCGCGCCTGGCCGTGCCCATCGGGTCTCGCATCACGACGCGGGGTGGAGCGGACGTCGATTTCGACGCGCGCGAGCTCGTCGCGGCCGCCTTTTCGCTCGAGCTGCACGACCCCTGCAACTGCGTCGTCGTTCGCGCCACCGCGTCCCACCGAATCGGCAGAGGGGGGGTCGACGCGTGGCTGGCGGTCGATCTTCCCCTGTCGGACAGGTGAACCGCTTGCGCCGCGGCGCCGTCTGGTGTTCTGGTCATCCTCATGAAGGGCGACCCCCGAATCATCGACCTGCTGAACGACGTGCTGACCGGCGAGCTTACCGCCATCAGCCAGTATTTCCTGCACGCCAAGATGTGTTTGAACTGGGGCTACGACTACCTCGGCAAGAAAATCTACGAAGAGTCGATTGACGAGATGAAGCACGCCGACAAGCTGGTCGAGCGCATCCTCTTTCTCGATGGCCTGCCCAACCTGCAAAAGCTCGGCAAGCTGTCCATCGGGCAGACGGTCGTCGAGATTCTGCGGAACGATGCCGCCTTCGAGACGCAGACGATCCCGAAGTTCAACAAGGGCATCCAGCTTTGCCGGGATGCCGGCGACAACGGGAGCGAGGACCTTCTCACCCACATCCTCGTCGACTCCGAGAGCCACGTGGACTGGCTCGAGTCGCAGCTCGAGCTGGTCCAGCAAGTGGGCGAGTCGAACTACCTGGCGCAGCAGATTCGTAAGTAATGGCAGTGCCTTGAGTGGTTGTGTCCGAAGTAGCTCTTCGGGGCGCTACAGGGGCCCGCCTGGACTTTGATAACGGAATTCATTATCTTCTGTGGAGAGGTTCGCGAGGATGTATGTTTGCGTTTGCCGCGCAGTGACGGACGGAGAGGTCGTAGCCGCAATCGACGCAGGCGCGGACACCGTCGCGGCCGTCACGCGGGCTTGCTGCGCAGGGGATGACTGCGGCGCTTGCCACGGCGTCATCCGCGAGCTCATCGAAGAGCGGCGGGAGGCCGGCCGAGACTCCGTGCGCCATCTTCGAGTCGTCCCCGGACGCGCCGCCTGAGCGCTTACCGAGGCTCGCACATCCGGTCGACGAGAAAGCGAGCGACGTCGCTCGGCTTCGTTCCCGTACCAAAGCCCGCGTCGAACCCAAGCTCCAGCGCCATCGCGTGGTCCACCCGAGGGCCGCCGAAGAGCAGAATGACCTCGCGCCGCCACCCATCCCGCTCAAGCTTCTCGACGAGCGCGCGACCGTTCTCCTTGTGACAGTTGCGCTGGGTGATGACCTGGCTGACCAGGATCGCGTCCGCCGAGAGCGCCCGGGCGCGCATGGCGAGCTGCTCGTTCTCGACCTGCGCTCCCAGATTGTGCACCTCGAAGCCCTTGTAGCTCTCGAGGCCGTTGTCGCCCGCGTAGCCCTTGTAGTTGAGGATCGCGTCGATCCCGACCGTGTGGGCGTCGCTCCCCGTGCAGGCACCGACGATCACGATCTTCCGGCCGAGACGTGTCACGATGCGGTGCTCGATCTCCTCGCGCGAGAGCGCCTCAGCGTGCACCTCGGGGACGTCGATGGACGAGACGTCGACTTCGTGCCCAGACCGCCCGTAGACGACGAAGAAGGAGAACCCCTCGGCGCACTCCTCCATCGTCGCGACGATCGGCTCGGTCAGGCCGTGAGCCTCGGCAAAGCGCTTCGCGGCCTCCCGTGCGCGCCCGCTCGGAGGTAGCTCGAGCGTGAACGACAGCTGGAGCATACCATCGCCATCGCGGTCGCCATACGCTCGCCGTGTCCCGTGGGGCAGGATCGGGGGCATCCTAGTTTCGTAGCATGGGAACGAGAGGCACCCTGCGCCTCGCTCCCCCTCCATCCCCCCCCGCGGGTCACGTTCGCGATGCGGGCGCCGGGGACTCGAGGGCGGCGAGCAACGGGTTTACGTAGTGGACGGTTCGTTCGACGACGCCCGCGTAGCCCCTTCCGCCGGTGCGCGTGCGCTTCACGTCGGCGAAAGCGCCCCGGCCTATCGCGTCCCAGATCGAGTCGCGGCGCACTTCTTCGAGCAGACCAAGGGCCTCCTCGAGGACGTGAATCGCCCGGCGCGCGACGATGCCGTCCGGCTTGAAGTTGATCTCGTCACCCAGGTGCCGGCACGCTCCGAAGACGTACCGCGTCGCCTTGAGCGCGAGGTAGCGGTCCATGAGGAGCGGGTTCTGGATAGCCTCGGTGAACATGCCGAGCAGCTCGATGCTCTGCTTCGTCGTGATCCCCACGAGATCGAACATGGCATCGTGCACGTGGGCGAAGAAGATGTCGCCGGTCTTGTGCTTCGTCGGCGGCATCCACTTGATTGGGTGGCGATCGAAGATCTGTCGGACGAGCTGCGCCTGAGCGATCTCCAGCAAGAACGAGTCCTCCAACCAGGGGTCGATCTCGTAGGCATGCCCGAGGCCCATCTGCCCTTCCTTCAGACCGGCGCGCAGAGCAAACGCCTCGTTGATGAACTGGCTCGCGAGGACCGTGTGGGCCTTCTCGACCGCGTCCGCCGTCGTCAGGTAGTTGTCCTCGCCAGTGTTGATGACGATGCCGGATCTCGCGATGAGGCGCCGTGACACGTACTGGTCGACGAAGGTGCGGCACATGTTGATGTCGCGGAAGAGAATCCCGTACATCGCATCGTTGAGGAGCATGTCCAGGCGCTCGACCGCCCCCATCCACGCGATCTCCGCCATGCAGAGCCCCGACGAGTAGTTCGTCTGCATCACGTAGCGGCCGTGCCTTTCGCCGGCCTCGTCGAGCGCCCGGCGGATGATGGCGAAGTTCTCCTGCGTCGCGAAGGTGCCCCCATAACCCTCGGTCGTCGCGCCGTGCGGCACGTAGTCGAGGAGGGACTGCGCCGTCGCCCGGATGACGGCCACGATATCTGCTCCGGCGTGCGCGGCGGCCTTGGCCTGAACGGCGTCGTCGTAGATGTTCCCCGTCGCTACGATCACGTACTTCAGCGGAGTGGGTCCCGGCGGGATGCGACTCTTCATGGCCTCTCGCTCGTCCCTTGCGCGATCGATCCGCGCGAGAGCGGCGTCGGTCTGGGATCGCAGGGCCTCGTTGATCTCATCGGGGCCGGGTCCGTCCTCGCCGCCGTCGAGCTCCGACGCGAAGGCGAGCCGCTCGGCCGCATCCTGCACGCTCCCGGCTCCGCCAAGCAGCGCCCGGCCCAGGAAGAAGGCGATGCCGCGACCGAGCAACCCTGCCTCCCTGTAGCGGTCGACCGCGATGTTGACGAGCGGCACGCCCTGGTCGTCCAGCCCATCGGCCCCGTAGGCTCGAAGGATCGTGCGCTCCACACCCACGGTGGTGTGCCGGTCTATGTATCGCTGAACATCGCTCGCGATCTCCGCTGCGATCACGCGGCACCGCGCGACCTTTGCGACATCCATCGGAACGGTGGCCACGTGGCTAGGCTCCCGAGACTCTCAGTGCGCCTCGAGCGCGCCGAGGGTGCAAGGGGTCGCCCTCATTTGCCCCGTCTGGTCGGTGGTCGGGCAGTTCGTGCCCGTCTGAATGATCGAGGGCGCCGCTGCGGGCATGACCGTGTCGGTCGTCCCCCCGTGGTTCGCAAGTGCCCCCAGCATGGCGTCGGCGAAGGTGATGCCGGCGACGCAAGGGCTGTCGAGGCTCCCCATCGGCCACTGCAGGTCGTGGTCGCCCGTGTTCATGCTGTCGGAAGAGCACGTCTCGTCGTTCGAGTTGTCGTTGTCGACGTTCCCGTCGAAGATCGTGTTGTGGATGGTCCACGTGCCGCCAAAAAGCGCGGCCGCGAATGCCGCGTAGTTCACACCGTGGGCTTCGTTGTTCGCGAACGTGCAGTTCGTCAGCGACCCCGACGTGGCAATCGCCCCGCCGACCCCCGACGTCGCCACGTTGGACGCGAAGGTCGTGTTGGTCGCGTCGAGCTGAGTCCCGTCCCCGAAGAAGCCGCCCGACCCGGGGGCGCTGTTGTTCGAGACGGTGGAATTCGTCATCACGACGTGGCTGTTGTGGAAGTACATCGCGCCCGCCTGGCCGGTGGCCGCGCCGTTGTACGTGCCCGAGCAGGTGTTGCCGTCGAACGTGGAACGATCAATGTTCGTCGTCTGCTGGGCGCCGTCCGGCGTGCGGAAGATGGCGCCCCCGATCGCGTGACCGCTATTCATCGAGAACGTCGAGCCACAGATCGTGTCCGTCCCGTCATCGCCTCCGTCGATGGACACGGCTCCGCCGTTGCCTCCGGACCCGGTCTCGCGCTGCCCGCCGACCACGGGGCACGTGGAGTTCGTAGAGTTCGCCCCCTCGCCGAGGGCCTGGTTGTCGGTGAAGGTGTCGTTGATGAGGGTCAAATCGCTGTTGAGGGAGCCCACGGCGCCGCCGTTCGACGCGCTGTTGCCCACGAACTGGCTGCCGACGATCGTCGTGTCGACCGACCCCGTCGTGTAGATGGCCCCGCCGCCGACGTCAGGACCGGGGGTCGCCGCGTGGTTGTTGGTGAAGGTGGCGTCGATGACGTGCAGCGTGCCGCTAGTCATCAGGATCGCGCCGCCGGCGCCGTCCTGGTAACCCTGTGAGCACGGAGGGCTTGCCGTGGGGAACATCATCGTGCCGGAGGCCTTCGCGTTCGTCATCGTGATCCGCTGCACGGTCAGGGTGTGCTGCGCGCCTCCGTACATTCCGCGGTAGTCGCCGCTGTTGAAGTCGAGAATCCGGGTCGATCCGCCGCCGTCGAGCGTGATCATCCCACCCCCGTCGATGACGGTGTCTTGACCGGTGGGGACGGAGATCTGCGTCGTGATGGAGATGGTCGCGGCGCCGCCGCAGTCGAACGTGATGACGCCGCCCGTCTGGATCGCGGCGTTCAAGGCGGCCTCGGTGCATCCGCCGCCATCGCCTGTACCGACGACGGTCGTCGGGTGGGAGACGTCGGCGAGCGCTATCGGCGACGGGCAGGTCGTAGCCGGCGGCGCACCCGCCTCCACGGACGGGCTTCCGTCGGGGGAGGCGACAGCCCCTTCGGGCGGCACCCCATCGTCACCGCCGCTCGAGGACGATCCGTCCGTGCCGCTCGGCACGCTCCCGTCGGCCGTGGCGTGGTTGACCGTGCCCCCGGATCCACCGCATCCGGCGCCGACGCAGAATGCCGCCGCAATCACAGACCATCCTCGTCGACGCATGGATGCCTCCTCGGGCGGACGCTTGAGGGACAGCATCGATGCTACACGATCGCTCTTATTCCCGCGTTCCCGCGCGTCGGTGCGCCGGTACGCTTCGTGGAGTAGGCTCCGCGGCATGCACGTCATCCTCCACCTCGCGGTCCTCGCGTTGACGATTCTCGTTCTGTCGTGGGTGCTTCCGAGTGTCCGCATCCGCAGCGCCGGGACGGCCGTAGTGGTCGCGATAGTCTTCAGCGTGCTGAACTTCTTCCTCGGTTGGCTCATCTGGGTGGTGCTGTTCGTGCCGGCTCTGATGACCCTGGGCCTGCTCTTCTTCTTCGTCCCGTTCATCGTGAACGCCGTGATGCTCTGGCTGACCGACAAGCTCCTCGCGAACTTCGAGATCGACAGCACCGGCGCCCTTCTCGTCTCGGCGATCGTCATCACGCTCGTGAACGGCGCCTTCAACGCGCATCTTCTGAGGGCCGTCGCGCTGGGCCATCCGCAAGGGTCGTACCTGCAACCGGATTGGATCTGAGGCTGAGCCTCAACGCAGAAGCTCGTAGGGGCCGCCCTTCGCGAGCGCGCGTTCGTACGCCGGCCGTGCGTGGATGCGCTCGAGAAAGCCAAAGAGCTTCGGGCGACTCGCGTCGAGGCCCCCTCGCGAGGCCGCCCCCTCGACGGGGAAGCTCATCTGGATGTCCGCCGCCGTGAACTGGTCGCCGGCGAACCACGCACTCTTTCCGAGCTCGCCCTCCATGTAATCGAGGTGCAGCTTGATCTGCGGGTCGACGAAGGCCTTCTCGACGCCCCGCGCGATTCGCCGGACGAACGGGCGGACGAGAGCCGGCATTGGCGCGCGCGGGATCTGCGTGAAGATGAGCTTGAGCACCAGCGGCGGCATCGCCGAGCCCTCGGCGTAGTGCAGCCAGTACGTGTAGCGCAGGCGCTCGGGGGTCTCGAGCGGGGGGACGAGCCGCCCCTGGCCGTAACGGCCCACCAGGTACTCCACGATCGCGCCTGATTCGGCGATCGTTGCATCTCCGTCAGTGATGACGGGCGACTTGCCGAGAGGGTGCACGGCGCGGAGCGCCTTCGGCGCGAGCATCGTCTTGGCGTCGCGCTCGTAGCGCTTGACCTCGTACTCGACTCCGAGCTCCTCGAGCAGCCAGAGGACGCGCTGAGAGCGGGAGTTGTTGAGGTGGTGGACGGTAATCATCCCCCTCTCCTAACCTCGGACAGGTCACGTTGACGAATGGAATCGAGGCCGCGGATGACGAAGATGACCCCCTTCAAGGCGCTCATCTTCGACATGGACGGCCTGATGGTCGATTCCGAACCTCTCTGGTTCGAGGTGCAGCGAGACTTCGCGCTCGCTCGCGGCGGAGAATGGACGTCGGCTCTGGCCGACCTGTGCGTCGGCAAGGGCCTCGCCAACACGATTCGCGTCATGGAGCGGTCGCTGGGCTTCGCGGTGGACGTGGACCGCGACGCGGAGGCAATCGTGGACTCCTTCATCGGGCGGGTCGGCAGCCTCTCGCTGAAGGGAGGCTGCGAGGACATCGTCGACGCGATCGCGCGGCTCCCGACGCGTCTCCCCCGCGCGGTAGCGTCGTCGTCCGCCCGCCGGCTCGTCGAGGCGACGCTCGGTCGATTCGGCCTCGTCGAGCGCTTCGACACGCTCGTGTGCGGTGATTCGGTCACCCGGCCGAAGCCGGCGCCGGACATCTTTCTTCTCGCTGCATCGCGGCTTGGCGTGTCCCCCGCGGCTTGCATCGTCCTCGAGGACTCGGTGGCGGGTGTCGAGGCCGCACACGCCGCGGGGATGAGAGTCGTCGCGGTGCCGGAGCGGGCCGACGCGCGCTTTGCCCTGGCCGATGCGGTCGTCGCCGACCTGCACGAGGCACGTGAGTTGCTCGGGCTGCGCTGACGGCGCAGCGCAGCCGCACGCGTCACCGGACGTTCATCACCATCACGATCGCATAAGCCACGAACCCGGCGGCCACGAAGCCTTGCGCCAGGCGTGCGCCTCGGCCAGCGGTACCTGCGACCGCGAGGCGACCCAGTCCCGCAGTCATGGCGACCGCCGATGCGGCGAGAAGGGCGAGCCACCCCGCCCCGGGGGTGGCGTCGTCCCGGAGGGCCGCGAGCATCGATTGGGTCGAGACCCTTGGTACCGTCGCGTCCTGGCTCGACGCGGCCACGCGGGCCAGGCCCTCCTCTGCGGCCGACCTCCAGAGCGAGCCCTTCGACCCGACCGAGCTCGTCTCGAGGGCAGCCGTTCGCATCGCACCGTAGGCAAGGAGGGCCGTCGGGTCGTCGCCTCGCGCCTCGGCGTCGTGGCCGATCGTGGCCAGCTTGCGAAGGCCACGCTCCGGCCACGGGCTCCCGGGCACGACGGCTTCCGCAGCTGCTCGAGCCCGCGCGATGGCCTCGGGCCAGTCCGACTTCGCGGCCGCAGCGTCGGCCGTCGCCACGGCGTCACGACCGATGGAGAGCTCGCGCGCGGCCGCAATCCCCAGCACCGAAGCCACGGTCAGCGCTGCGATGGCGACGGCTTGCCCAAGAGTCGTCACGAGAAGTCGCGCTTGCGAAAGGCGAGGGCGCCGATCACGAGGAGCGCCGTCGCATAGAAGAAGGCGTGCGCCGCGGCCATCCCGACGTATCGCCACACCGCCTGGCTGGCCACCTGTCCGAGGAGCAGCGGCCGTGGAGGCACGTAGACGTGGAGGTTGGGGACGACCCGCGCGAGGCCCGCGAAGGCGAGGGCGACACTTTCACCGAACATCTTCTTCGGGAGGTGCGCGAGCGTGTCCGACGAGCGCCCGATGATGAACACCATCGCGGTGAAGGTGGCCGTGAGAAAGGGCGACGAGAAGGAGGCGAAGAGCGTCGCCACCGCGGCGACGATGGCTACCTCGCAGATCGACAGCAGCGCCGCCGCGACGACGAGCTGCCGGTCTTCCAGCGCGGGTGCGGCGGCCGTCCACACGACGGCGGCGAGGACGAAGGACCACGGGATCATGACGAAGACGCGCACGTGCCGCGCCCGGACCAGTGCGATCCCCAGGAGCGCCAGCATGGCACCGAAGGGCAGGGCCACCTTGGCGGTGGTCTGCCCGGCCTCCAGGGCCAGCGTGCCGAGAACGGCGGCCGTGTCCGTCGCCACGAAGACCACCACAGTCAGCATCGTCCCCAGGTATTTGCCGAGTAGGTACTCCCAGCGCCGGATGGGGCGCGAGAGGATCGGGAAGACGGTCTTGTGCTCGAGCTCTCTGTAAAGCGAGGTCGACCCGAGGACGACCGCGATGAGAACTCCGTAGAGCGACACCGCCGCCGCCCCGAGGTCTGCCACGACGCGCACCTCGTTGTGGAGCGAGAGGGACGCGACGACCATCGCGTATAGGCAGGTCGCCAGCGCGAGAGCGAAGACCCCGAGGAGGAGCCGCGCGCGGACGGCCTCACGGTACGTGTTGAGCGCGATGACGAGAACTCGCGAGACCATCGTGAGCGCCAAGGCTACCCTGGTTTGTGGTCCTCGGGGGCGGAGCCCCGGCTCGTTTCGCTTCGGCTATCTCGACGCTCGCTGGCCTGCGGCACTGCGTTCCACCATCAGACCGCGGATGCGCTCGGGGACCGTCAGGGCGGTCTCGCGGACGCGATTCTCGAAAAGATCCCGCAGAAGGCCGGGTCCCATGTCGATGAGGACGCCGTAGGTGAGGATCGTGCGGCCGTCGGCGAGGGGCTCCGCGCGCAGGAAGCCCCAGACGTCCTCGATGTCGTGCTTGCGCCGGGGCTCCAGACGAAAGCGGGCGCTTCGTGCGTCACGCTGGACGCGCATCGTGTAGCTGACCTGGAGAAGCGCATTGCCGTGTGTCACTTCGATGAGGGCGTCGTCCCCGGCCGTTCCCGCGGCACGCGTCGAACGAATCTCCGGCAAAACGTGCCTCCATGCGTCGGCGCTGTCGAAGAGGCGCGCCACTTCGTCGGCGTCGGCGTCCAACAGGGCATACGTGACGCCCCCCACGTAACGGCGGCCGCCGCGTTCCAACGTCTGCATCCGGGCCACCGTCTGACCGCGGAACAGCCTCTCTATCTCGGGAGCCGAGAGCGAGTCGGCGCGCACCGAACCGCTCGCGCACACGAGCGCCGCGATGACGGCCAGTTGAAGCAGGAGCGAGCGCACGAACCGCCAAGGGTAAGAACGGCCTCCGTCGCGCGCAACATTCCCGTGCGTGAGCCCGCTCGGGCATGTGGCCTTGTGTGAGCCCTCACCTCACGACGACGAGCCGCACCCTCGGGCCGATCTCGACCGCCAGGTCATCGCGGACTTCGTGCAGATCGCCGTCGATCATGTAGCGGACGCGGCGGCCCGCACCCCGCAAGACCATCCGGTGGGTGACCGCCTCGTAGGCCCGGCCGGGGCGCATCGACTGCGCCCGGTGGATGCGCGGTAACTCCTTCACGAGCGTCATGGCCGAGGAGTGGACGCCAAGGGCGTGGAACGCGTCGGGCCGCTCGCCATAGCGGTTGAACGGTTTGAAGCTCAAGCCCACGTGGGCGATGGTGCCTGCGGCCACCGCGAGGTAGTCGCGCTCGGGCCAGCGCGTGCCGTCACCGAGCTCGACTGAGCCTCGAAACGGCTCGGCCATCCGCTGGATGGTGTGACCACCGACCAGTGCGCTGCCGATGCCACGCGCGAGGGTCCTCGCGGCCACGAGAGGCGTCGGCTCGCCCGACCGGTAGTACTCCGCAAGAAACCCGTGCATCACGCCCGTGCCGAAGAGAAACCCGTACTTCTGCCCGCCTGCCCGGCAGGGCGAAATGCGCATGACGTGCCGCTCGACGTCGAGGAGGGGCTCGTTCGCGCGCTGGGCGTAGTCGCGGATGAGCCGTCCGAGAAGCCCCTCGGGCTTGCCGTGTCGAACGCCGACCGAGTTCGCGACGGTGTTCATCGTCCCGCCGCGCAGCAGGGCGACCCGAGGAATCGTGGCCCCGCCATAGACGTCGAGGAAGCCCGTAAGGGTGACGTGGTTCGTCCCGTCGCCGCCGCTGATGGCGAGGACGTCGATGTCGACCCGGCGGAAGTCTTCGGCGATGCGATAGAGCTCGTCGACCGTGCGCGCGGCGCGGACTACCCCGTGGTTGCCGAGGCGACGCGCGAGACGAAGGGCCGCCCCCGGGTCGCGAAGGTTGCGGCGGCTTCTGGGGTTCAGTACGACGCCGATGCCCGACATGCGCGTTCTATCGCATATGGCGCCCGAGCCGGACGACAAGTCAATGGTTAGTATTGGTCCCGGAGGATGGACTTGAGCACGAAGTGTCAGGTCGAGGCGGCCCGGGGCTCGGTCCTGGCCCTCCTCGGAGGGGACCTCGGAGCCCTCGTCGTCACGGGCAAGGACCGCGTGACCTGGCTCAACGGCCTGATGACGTGCGATCTCGTGAAGCGCGCCGAGGGGGAGGCCCGGTACGGCCTGGTGGTCCTCCGGAACGGACGGGTGCTCTCCGACGCGACGGTCGTGCTCGACGAAACGAGGGCCTTCGTGGTCCTGCCCGCGTCGCTCGTGGAGACCGTGCGCGCGCACCTCGACCACTACCTGGTCATGGAGGACGCCTCCGTGGCCCCCCGCGCCGACGCCTTCGAGGTCTGGACGCTGCACGGTCCTCGATCGGGCGACGTGCTCACCGCCGTGCGTGCCGCGGGCGGCGTCGGGGCGATCATCGACCGGACAGGACTGGGCGGCGCGGTCGTTCTAGTCCCCGAGAGCTGCGCAGCAGAGGTACGCGAGGCGCTGGGGCAAGCGGTGGGCGCGGCCGGCGGCGTGACGGGCGACGAGGGTGGCTGGGAGGCCCTTCGCCTCGAGCGGGGGGTGGCCCGCTTCGGCGTGGACTTCGACGAGAAGATGTACCCGCAGGAAGCGTCGCTCGAGAACGTGGCGGTGAGCTTCGACAAGGGCTGCTACCTCGGCCAGGAGGTCGTGTGCATGCTCCAGATGCGTGGCCATGTGAAGCGCAGGCTCGTACCGATCGTCATCGACGGCGACGCGCTGCCCGATCGAGGCGCCGCCGTCACCGACGAAGGGGGTGTCGCGGTGGGCGAGGTGACCAGCGCGACGACGTCGCCCACGCTGGGCAAGACTGTGGCCCTCGCGATGATCAAGCGCGCCCAGGCGGAGCGAGGTCACCACGTCGTCGTGGGCGGCGTTCGCGCGGAAGTGGTCGACCGGCCGGCGTGAGAGTAAGAGGCTCCGGCGTGAGCCCCCTTCGAAACCTGGTCCTTCTCGCGGCGCTCGGCTCGTCCGCGTGCGTGTCGAAGGTGACGTTCGACCGCAGCGTGGCGGACGCCGCCAAGGCGAAGGCCGACGCCGATGCCAAGCAGAAGGACGACGAGAGCCAGATCCTCGCGCTGCAACAGCAAGTGGCGGCGGCGGAAGCCGCGACGCAGGATCGCGACGGCAAGCTGAGCGATCTGTCCACGGAAGCTCACAACGTGCAGGCCCAGCTCGACGAACAGACCGCGATCAATCAGCAGCTCCGTGCCGAGTTCCAGCGCCTCGGCAAGGACGTCGACAAGATCCTCGCCGAACGCGGGACGCTCTCGAAGGCGCTCGACGACGCGCGCACCAGGCTCGAGGAGCTGCGCAAGGCGCAGGCGTCGGCCGAGGCACGCGTGGCGCTGTTCCGCGACTTCGATCGGCGCTTCAAGCCGCTGGTGGACGCGGGGCAGCTTCGCATCGAGACGAGGCGCGGGCAGCTCGTCATCGACCTCGCCGGCGATCTTCTCTTCGATCCCGGGCACGCCGAGCTGCGGACGGCGGGCAAGGGCGTGCTCATGGAGGTCGCCCGCGCGCTCCAAGTGACGTCGTCGCCGGTCACGGGGCGGCGCTACCTGGTGACCGCGCACGTGGACCCTGCGGATCCCGCGCCTCCGGCCGCCGCACGCGGGCGCGGGGAGCAATCCAGGTCGCACCACGTCAAGACGACGTGGGAGCTGTCGGTCGCGAGGGCGGTCGCGGTCGTCGACTACTTCGTGTCGCTCGGCGTGCCACCGGAGTCTCTGACGGCCGCGGGCGCGGGCTCGTTCGACCCGCTCGTGCCGAACGACGGCCCCGAGGCGCGCGCGAAGAACCGGCGCGTCGAGATTGCGCTCTTCCCGACCGCCGAGGAGACGCCGCCCGCCACCGCGTCGAAGGCGCCAGGATCACCCTGACGAAGGCTTGGGCAACGCTTCCCACCGGAGCGATTCGCCCACTTCGCTCGAGATCTTCTTGGCCAGCCAGGGGCGCTGGATCGGCATGATGAACAGCCCGGCCCCTGCCTCGTCCCGGCCACCCGCGGACGGCGCCTGCGACGCCTTGCGCTTGCCCGTTGAGAAGAACGCGACGAGGCGGCCGTCGGGGCTGCACGCCGCGTACGTGTTCGCTCCCTCGTGCTGCGTGAGACGGCGAATGCCCCCGCCAGCGGTGTCCGTCGCGATGATGTCGGTCCCCGATCCGACGCCGACGGTGTAGATGAGAAGGAGCCCCTGCGGCGTGTCGCAGAAGACGGGCGCGCTGGCCATGAAGCCGGAAGGCGAGACGGGTTTGCCGTCGATGTACACCCGCTGGACGGGAGCGCCCGCGACGAAGGCGATCTTCCCCAGCGGGCCGAACACGGGGTGGTTCGCGAAGGGGGCGGTGGCCATCGGCTGCAGCTTCTCGCGCTCACCGACCCAGAGCTGGCTCTGCCCTTCGCTCATCACCGTGAGCGCCATCCTCGACCGATCCGGGCTGAACGCGAGGCCCATGATCGACCCCGGCACCGACAGGGGTACGGGGGTCGCGCTCGGGCCGAAGGCGAGGCGGAAGGGGGAGAAGTCGGACGACAGCGCGTAGTAGATCTGTCCGCCGGGCCCGAACGCGGGAGAGAGCGCCGTCGCGTCGGACGGGCCCACGGCACGCAGGTCGAAGCCGTCGGAGTCGATGGCGAAGATGCGTCGCCACCGCCCCACCTTCTCGGCGTAGGTCATCTCGCTCGCGAAGCCGCCGGGCCGGCCCGTCAGCGCACCGAGAATCTGATCCACGAGGCGGTGCGACGCCGCACGGACCTCCATCGTGGCGGTGGGGACGAGCGCCCGGAAGGCGGGTTTGGGGTCGGGCGCGGGAGTCCCGCGGGCCTTCTGGGCCGCAGCCTGTGCGGATGTCGGGGTCAGGTACGCCTCGCCGATGAGCTCCGTCCTCGCCGAGTCGTTGGCCGCCGGCTGGGCGAAGACACGCACCACATACTCGGCGCCGGTGTCGCGCCAGGCGGCGAGGTCGAGGGGCGTCGTGTGCGTGAACGGCCCCGAGGGGGATGCGTTCTCGTCGACGACCTCGAACTGCCCGCTCAGATCCATGTCGTTGACGACGACCAGGTGAACGATCGTGTCGGCCGTCCCCGTGGGCACCACCGGGACGACGCCCATCTTCGGGAGAGGCGGAAGGCCGCCGGCGGATCCATTTACTTCGACCGTCCCGAGGATACTCTCGTCGGGCTCGCCGCTGCCGCCCGCCGCGGGAGACGGGGGCGTATCCGCGGTGGCGGTCGACGGCGATCCGAGCGGCGCGACGGCCGCGACGATGAGGGCCAACGCCAGGACGACGGGAGCGCGATGGACCTTCATTCGCAGAGCTTCTGCACGGTGCACTGGAAGCCAACGGAGACCGTCTGTCCCAGCATGTCGGGGTACATCGGTGGCGGGGCGGGAAGCTCGGCCCCCGACTGGATCCGCGTCAACGTCGCCCGCACTTCGGCGTCGAACGTGGGGTCGCCGCTCGGCTTCACGACCGAGAAGCTACCCACCTTGCGGTCTCCCGTCACGGTCACGACCGCCGTTGCGTGCAGGGTCTTCAGTTTATCGAACGGGACCTTGCCGCGGATCTGGAAATGTGACGCAAACCACGAGGCGAGCTGCGCGCGGTACATGTCCGCGGCGCGCCCCTTGAGCGGGTCGGTCTCCGTCCCCGCCGCGGAGCCTTGCTCGGAGCCCTCGCTCGACGTCGGCGCGGTCGTGACGGCGCTGGCGGCCTCGGGTGCGGTCGGGTTCGTTGGCTCCGACCTGCCGGCGTCGGCGACGACCGGGGCGAACGAAGCATCGGGCCGGGCGGGCTTCGGGATGGCCTCCGGTGTCTTCTCGGCCTGGGTCGACGGCGGGGGCTTCTCCGACTTGGCCGCCGCCTGCGGTCTCCGCATCCACTGAGACGGAAGCTTCCCGGGCGTCTTGCTCCCGAGCTTCATCACGGGCGTTATCGAGACCGCGATCGGGCGCGAATTCTGGTCGGAGATGTCGGCCTCGACGAGCGCCGGCGACGGCATCGAGAACGCCGCGACGAAGACGAGCTGCGCGAGAAGAGCGACCGCGCAAGCGATGACGACGTCCTGCGCGTCGAAGGTGCGCGGAGCGGTCGCCGTCACGGCTTCAGCTCCTCCGGATCGACCAGGAGGTTGAGCGACGTGACTCCTGCCACCCGCGCCGCGGCGACCGCCCGCGCCACGACGCCGTACCGGGCGTCCTTGTCGGCGCGGATGTAGAGCTCGTGCTCCCTCTGCACTCGCGAGTTCGTGGCGAGTACATTTTCCAGGTTCTTGGTGACGTCATCCTCGCCGAAGAGGATGTGCTCGTCCTTCGTGATCGACAGGACGAGCTTCGAGTCCTTGACGGGCGTGTTGGTGGCCTGGACCTCCGGCAGATCGATGTGGAGGCCGGACGTCAGGAGCGGAGCGGTCACCATGAAGACGATGAGAAGGACGAGCATCACGTCGACGAGCGGCGTGACGTTGATCTCGCGGAAGGCGCCTCCGCCGCCACGATTGCCCGTCGAGAGCGCCATGCCGAGCCGCCGGCTATGCCCTGGGGCGCGTGCTGCCCGGCCGCGCCGGGACCAGCGAGATGGCCGGGTCTGTGTGCGAAGACTGCTCGGCCACCATCGCGACCCACTCGGCCGCCCCCGCCTCGAGCTCCGAGACGAAGTCGCCGACCCGCTTGTCGATCCAGTTGTAGAAGAAGACCGCGGGAATGGCTGCAGCCAGGCCGATGGCCGTCGTGATGAGGGCCTCGCCGATGGCAGGGGCAACGACGGGAAGGCTCGCCGTCTTCGCCGCGCCGATGCGGATGAACGCGTCCATGATCCCGTAGACGGTGCCGAAGAGGCCGATGAACGGCGCACCGGAGGCGATGAACGCGAGAAACCACATGAGGGCCCGCGCGCCCTGGCCTTCGGTCAGGATGGCCCTGTCGGCGAGGGCGCGCAGCCGCTCGATCTGCGCCCCGGCCCCGCGCGAGTAGAGCGCCACGACGACGCGGGCGCCCGGGGCACCGTGGGTCCGCGCGGTCTCGAAGAGCTCGTTCAGCGAGGTGGCGCGGCGGGCGCGACGGTCGAACTCCTTTTCCGAAGAGCGGAGCCTGGAGAGCTGCATCAGCTTGAGCACCGCGATGATCCACACGAGAAGAGAGCACCCGATGAGCATGCCGATCGTGATCTTGATGGGCCATGCCGCATGCTGGAAGAGGCCGACCAGATCCAGCTTGACCGTCGGCACCTCGACGGGTGCAGCGGCGTCGGGCGCGATCTGCAGGAGGCTCATCGCGGGGCTCGGCGGGTCACTGTCCGAGCATCACGTCGACCCGGCGGTCGCGAGCCCAGCTCGGTTCGTCCCCTCCGGTGGCGTCCATCGCGCCGCGGGACGTCGACTCGGTCTTCGCCTTGTCCATCCCCTTGCCGAGCATGTACTTGCCGACGGAGTCCGCCCGCGACTGGCCGAGCGTCATGTTGTAGTCGCTTCCGCCTCGAGGGTCCGCGTGGCCGACGAGCTTGAGCTGCCGCCCCTTCAGCGGACCGGTCATGAAGCACACCGCCACCTGGTCGAGGACCCGCGTGTCGTCCGGACGCAGGTTCGACGAGTCGAACGCGAAGAAGGCGTCCGGCGGGCTGATGCCGCACGCGTGGACGATCTCGTCCGAGATACGTACGGCGCTGGCGGTCGGCGAATCGGGCGCCTTCTCGGGCAGGCGGGACGTGGCCTGGGGGGCTGCGCTCGCCACCGGCTTGTCGCTGGCGGTCTTCGGCGGCGGGCTGTCCCCGCAGGCGAGGACGGAGGACATCGCAAGGGCGAGGGGAACGGCGCATGCAAACGAGCTCTTCATCGGGTGCCTCCTGTCGACCGGGTAAAAGGGTCGAGACGGCGTAATCTTTCCTCACACGAAGCGTCAAGCGACGCGATGGGTCGCGGGGGCGTCAGATTCTCCTCTCCAGCTTGAATCGTCGAGGCCTCTCGTCCTCTTCCGACAGAAGGATGACGCGGAGCATTTCGAGAGCGATCTCGCGGATGCGCGCGTCTTTGTGGATCCTCAGGTGAAGGCGGTCGCCATCGCTCTTGAGTACGTCGCAGCGTCCGAACGCGAAGTGGTCGACGACGTCGCCTGCCTCGGGGACCGGGCCGTCGACCTCGACCCCTACCGGACGTGCAGGGCGCGTGGGCATCGGCACGGATTGCGTCTGCGGCGCCGTGCGCGCGCGCGGTTGAGCCGGCGTCCGGTCGGCGCTGGCGCTTGCGTGGAGGGCCGCGGACCAGCCGGGAGCGGGCTGCAGCGCAGACGGTCGGGCCGAGACGCGTCTCGCCAGCCCTCCGTCGGACGAGGCGTCGAACATCCAGACGCCTGCGGCCTCGTCGAGGGATCGGACGAGGGTGAGGTCGTCGAAGGCCGTGACGAGAACTTCCAGAGCGACGACTCGCGCGCTCAGGATTTCACCCGCAAAGGTCTCGAGCCCCCGATCGGTCTCTCGTGCGATGACCGCCCTCAGCGAGCACGAAGGCGCGCCGGCGGCGATGCCCACCGAGCCTTCCGCCGCGACCACCTGCACGGGCCCCGCGATGAGGCGAGGGCTGCCGAGGCCGGCCGTCTCCGAGCCGTAGGCGCGGAGGGCAACGTCCGCGAGGACGCCGCTTGCGCGTAGCCAGCCGCACGCCACGCCCTCCTGGCGCAGCGCCTCCACCAGCCCGTCGGGCAGCACGTCGCCGTCGGACGCGCGGAGCACGAGATGGCGCACCTTCTCCGTACGATGGATCCGGAAGGTCACGGGCTGCCCTCCGCGTGCGCGGCTGGTGCCCGGGCGACTGGCTTGCTCTGGGGCGCCCAGCGTACGCCTAGGGTCACGCGAAACAGCGGCCGGGTGATGACGTCGTCGCCACCGAAGGGGATGGCCCCGCCGCCGCCGAGCTGCACGGAAAGGTCACCCCCGCGAAGGGGCGACGTGCGCGCCGAGAGCTGCCACTCCGCCGGGACGATGTGGGATCCGTTCGGTACGGACGTGTACGAGCCCGCGATGGTGGACTGTTCGGTGGCCTGCTCCGCGAGGGTAGGGAGGGCCCAGCCCTCGAGGGTCGCGCTGAGCAGCTCGCGAGGTATCAAATCGACGCCGACGCCGAGGGCGGTCACGATCTGCGTTCCCACGCGCGCACCGAGGAGCTCCGTCGTCGGGCGCAGCCTGGCACCGACTTCGGCCCCGGCGAACCAGCGTCCGAGGCGGTAGTCCGCCGCGAGGCTAGGCACGTACACCCCGGTGGCTTCGCCAGCGAACTCGCTGCGATCACCTGTCGGCGCGCTCATCTCGAAGCGCGCGAGGAGACCCCACCCGTCCGGGGTCTGCCGCGACGCCACGCGGTCTCGCGTCTGGGGCAGGAGCGCGTACGAGAACCCGAAGCGAATGTCGCGCTGCGCCGTCGCCTGCAGCCCTTCGCCGCCGGTGACGGGCGTCAGCCCCGTGCCTCCCTGGGCGAACGTGAGCGGCAGCGCGAGGTCGAGTTCGAGGCGATCGGTTACGCCGTAGGCCCAGAGAAACGTCCCGTTTGCCTGCTCGTTCACGACGTACTGATCGCTTCCCGCGGCGCCGGGAGCCTTGACCTTGATCACGATCGGCCGCGACAGGTACGTCGACACCAGGCCGAAGCCGAGCTGCCCTCCGGCGATCGTCTCCGTCGAACCGACGGCGACGAAGTGAGTCGGCCCCGCGTGCGGCCAGAGGGTGTCGTCGTCGATGCACGTGCTGATGACGCCCGAGCAGTCCGTTGCGGCGGCCGGGCGGGCGGAGAGCGCGAGCGTGACGCCGCAGGCGAAGGCGACGAGACCGATGCCGTGTCGCATCCGGGCGGGACGTTATCACCAATGTGGTAAGGAGCGCGCGTGGTGATCACGGTGGCCGCGCCTCTGGTCCTCGGGAGCGCATCGCCCCGCCGCCGCGAGATGATCGCGATGATCGACGTGCCGTTCGTCGTGAGGGTCGCTGGCGTCGACGAGTCGATGCGGATCGGCGAATCGCCGCGCGCGTACCTCGAACGCGTGACGGGCGCGAAGCTCGACGCCGTGCGCGCACACGACCTCGGGGCCGCGAGCGCGGTGCTGGTTGCAGACACGGTCGTCATCGCGCCCGACGGGTCGATACTCGGCAAGCCGGCCGACGATGGTGACGGCTTGTCGATGATCCTGCGCCTGGCCGGGACGACGCACGAAGTGAGTACGCGCTTCTTGCTCGCGGCGCGCGACGCCGGAGCTCGCCCGGCCCATGCCGAGACCGTGACGACGCGCGTTACGTTCCGCCCGGTCGTGGAGGGCGAGGCCCGCGCCTACGTGGCCACGGGCGAGGGGAGAGACAAGGCGGGAGGCTACGCCGCGCAGGGGAGAGCCGCCGCATTCGTGGAGCGTATCGAAGGCAGCTACACGAACGTGGTAGGGCTCCCCCTCTGCGAGGTCGCAGTGGCTCTGCGAGGCCTCGGGTGGCTGGCACCCGAGCCGCCTGGAATCACGGCGTGATGAGCGGAATGCCCGCGTCCCCGAACGGATCGGGGAGGGTGGGGAACTGGATCTGCCCGCTGAGACCGAGCTCGATTCCCGGCAGCGTGACGCCGACCGAGACCGGCTTGCTGAGGTCGCCCAAGATGGTGTTGACGGGCTTGAGCGGGTCGATGTTGATGCCTTCCGGCGGGAGAAGCTCGTCGATCGTGCCGAGCGGATTGATCGTGATTCCCGCGTCGCCGATGGACAGGCCGATGGACGGCTCGGGAATGGGGATCCCGAGGATGCTCAGGTCCTGAGCGGTCTTGCCAGTGGCCTCGGTGCTGGGGTCTCCGTCGGGGGCGCCGCCGCAGGCTTGTAGCGAGAGGCCGAGAGCGAACGCGGTGAACATGACCCGACTGCTGGTGATCTTCATGACTGATCCTCCGATGTGCGAGCGGGGGCCGTCCGGCCACCAAGGCCAGTGCGTCCTCGCACGCTGCGTTTCTGTTTCGTTTGGTGTGTTGCGACGAACGTCCTTCGACTTGTCCTTCGACTCAGGGAGTCAACGCTTGCGCGACGCAGGCGTCGTGGTTGGTGCACGTGGGATCGGCGATGCACGTCGTGATGGCCTCGACGGTGGCGTCGCTGTACGGCAGAAACGAGGTGAGACAATCGGGCGTCACGTCCTGGGAGCACGTGGACGCCTCCAGCCGCTGGCAGAGGGTGACCACCGCGGCGGATGGAGAAAAGGAAGCCGCGAGCGTCGTCTGACAGTCGTCGGCGGCCTTGTCGCTGAGGGTGTCCGCGCAATCCACGGCCACGACGCAAGCCGTCAGGTCCGTCACGTAGTCGCTCCGATAGAGGACGACGTCACCGCCGTTGGGGGGGCCCGCTTCGTTCATCGTCGTGCAGTTCGACATGCAGGTGGCCGAGTTCACCGAGCCACCGTCCACCATCGCTGCGCAGGCGGCGGCGCGGTTGCACGCCTGCGTGCAGAACGTCACGACGCCCGCATCCCCGGCCGCGCCACCACCGGCATCGGCGGCGACCGTTGCGCCGTCGCCCGACTTCGTCTGCCCTCCGTCGATGGAGGCACCGGGTGAATTGCCACTGGAGGAGCCGTCCGAGGCCGGCGATCCGTCACCCGACACGGCCCCGTCGGCGCCGATGCTCACCGAGCCGTCGTCGTTTCCCGTCTGGTCGCCGCCGTCGCCATTGCCGTCCGACGTGCCCGTTCCGACATCGTGGGCGCCGGAGGGGCTCGAACTCGAACAAGCGAACGCGCCGAGAGCGAGCGCTGCGACGAAGGCTGTTGCACGACCGGACATCGCGGAGACCATAAGCACGGTCTATACCAATGCGGATATTGCGCCTTTACTGCTCTTTTCGGGCCGGCGACGAATCCATCGGACCTAACGGCCCGCGCGTTTCACTGCGCAGGTCGTGCGCACGTGTGCGCGATCGCTCTTGACGTGTATGCTCGCGCGCGTGCGGGAGCGCCGGGCCGACGCGGTACTGGTGCTGGTCGTCGCCGCCGCGGTCCGCCTTGGAGTGGTCGCGTGGGCCGGCTCACGGTTCCCCGCCGTGGAGGACGGCCATTACTACGACGTTCTGGCCCGTCGTCTGGCGAGCGGGGCGGGGTACACGTGGCTATGGCCCGACGGTGTCGTGACGTACGCAGCGCACTATCCGGTCGGATATCCGGCGATGCTCGCCGTGGCCTATGCCCTCGTGGGGGCCTCTCCGGGCGTCGCGATGGCCCTCAACGCGCTCCTCGGTGCCATGGGCGCGTACGGGGCGCATCGCCTGGTCGACGCACCCGGAGTCGCGCGGTGGCGGCCCGTCGCGGGGGGCCTCGCCGTGGCCGTTCATCCAGCGCTCGTTCCGTACACGGCGGCCTTGATGACCGAGGGGATTGCCGCCTCGCTGGTGGTTGCTGCGTTCGCCGTCGCAGGTGGAGCGCACGGGCCAGGGCGCGCGTGGCCCTGGGTGGTCGGCGCGGGGCTGCTCGTGGGCGTCGCGACGTTCGTCCGTCCGCAGTCGCTGGTCCTCGCCCCGGTGCTCGGCGTCCTGGCTGCCCGACCGGACGTGGGATGGGGATCGCGATGGCGACGGGCGGCGGCGGTGACCGGCGTCGCGCTTGCGTGCGTCGCGCCGTGGACAATTCGCAACTGCGTGCGCATGCATCGCTGCGCCCTGGTGAGCGTCAACGGCGGGTGGAACCTGCTCATCGGGGCGGCGACGACGAGCGGCGGCTGGGAGCCTCTCGACGCTCCATCCGAGTGCGCGACCCAATGGGACGAGGCTCGCAAGGACGCCTGCTTCGAACGGGCCGCGCGCGACGATATTCTGCGAGCCCCCGTCGCGTGGCTGGCGCGTGCCCCGGCGAAGCTGTCGACGACGTTCGACTACTTCGGCGCGGCGCCATGGTATCTGCATGCGAGCGCGCCCGACGCGTTCAGCGACAGGGCGAAGGTCGTCCTCGGTACGATCGAGACGGCGGCGTCACGGTTGCTCTTGATGGCGGCGCTCTTCGTGGCAGCGGCGATGGAGGGGAACCTCGCGAGGACCCGCAAGGTCGTCGCGGTGATCGGAGGCGTGACCGCGTTCACCGTGCACGGGTGGCTCGGGTATGCGGCGCTCGCCGTATGCGTGGTCCTCGCGGGATGGCGCGCGGCCGTGCGGGCCCCGATGATCGTGCCGGCGACGGCGGCCGTCGTCATTGCGACGATGGGAGTCCATGCGACGTTCTTCGGCGCCGGACGCTACGGGCTCGCCGTGGTGCCGTTCGTCGCGGCGCTTGCGTTTGCAAAAGGGTAGAGGGAGCGCAGCAAGCGCCCGGCGTCGCGCCCCTACGGTCTCCGCGATCGCGCAACCCCTACGCCGCCGCTGGCCAGAGCGTCTTTCAGGAACTCGGAGAGCAGGGCCTCCTCCTCCTTCTGCGCCGCGTTCTTCAGCTGCTCCAGGGTCCCCGCGCTGCCCACGCGCGCGAGCGCCTTGTACTGGACGAAACGCACGAGCGGGTCGTCGTCGAGGGCCACCTTCTCGGCCGCGGGCCACGGCTCGCCCGGACCCGAAGCCATCGCAGCGACGTTCCACGCGGCTGCCCGCATCGTCGCGTCGTGCTCGTCGAGCGACCGCATCGCGCCTTCCACGGCCGCCGGGTTCTCCTGCAGAGCGGCCGGGCCGTACGGCGTGTCGTCGAGGCCCGCCTCGGCGCGCATCTGACCCTCGTCGCCGAACACGCGCGCACTCGGTTCGCTGGCGAGGGCGATCGCCCGGAGCGCCAGATCGCTCGCCATCTCGCGCGCGACGTCGCTCGTCGCCCGGTCGGCCAGGCGCTGCGTCGTGCTGACGTCGCTCCCGAGGACGTTGGGCGCCGAGGCGGCCGCACGGCCGCGGATTTCCCCCCGCCACACGATGACCCCGTCCTTGACGCGCTTCGCCTCGCAGGAGAGGTCCGCGTAGAGCACGAGCATCTCGTCACTGCCGATCATGCTCGTCCTGGCGCGTACCGCGAAGCGATCGAGCGTGCACCGTGCGCTGTAGCCGCCTCGTTCTCCTCCGCGGAGGGCGCGTCCGTCGATCTCGGCCTTCATCGCTGCCGTGAGGACCGCCGCAGGTCCCGGAGGCGCGATGTCGCCTTGCACCGCTCCCGCCGCCTTCAGGACGAGAGGCTCGATCTCGACGGGCGTCGGCTCGCGCGCGGCCCCGGGCGCGATGTTCGGGGCATGGAGCGCGACGAGCCCCGAGGAGCAGCCGCCGAGCGCCAGGGCGAAGGCGCTGACGAGCATGACGAGGGGGGCCCGGGGTCGTGACGGCCGCATCTTCCCAGTTTGCACCCATTGCGCCGAGCGCGTCCAAGGTGCAGATTGCACCCCGTCGACGCCGCTCGGGTGATCGCCAGCGCATGCGCCTCGGCGCAGCGCGGGAGGAAAGTCCGAGCTCCACAGAGCACGATGCCGGGTAACGCCCGGTGGCGGAAACGCCGAGGAGAGTGCCACAGAGAAGAAGACCGCCGCCCAGCCATCTCGGTGGCTCGTCGGTAAGGGTGAAAAGGCGGGGTAAGAGCCCACCGCGTCCGCGGTAACGCGGGCGGCACGGCAAACCCCATCGGGAGCAAGGCCGCGTAGGCAGGCGCACCGCAGTACCGGTTCTCCGGTGCTTCGGTCGAAGGGTTGCTCGCCCGAGCCTGCGGGTAGGCCGCACGAGGCGACGGGTAACCGTCGTCCCAGAGGAATGATTGCCTCCGCATTCCGGGGTGACCCGGACGCGAGACAGAACTCGGCTTACAGAGCGACGTCGACCCACGCGCCCGAGCTCCGGCCCGGGCGCGCGGCTTTTTGTGATATTTCAGGCGGTCAGGCGCTGAAGGACGACCCGCAGCCGCACGAGCCCTTGGAGTTCGGATTGTTGAACTTGAAGCCGGCTCCGTGCAGGCCCTCGACGTAGTCGATCTCGGTGCCGTCGAGGTACTGGTAGCTCATCGGGTCGATGTAGAGCTTCACGCCGTTCGACTCGAACTGCTCGTCCATCTCGCCGACCGCGTCCTCGAAGTAGAGGTCGTAGCTGAAGCCTGAACAACCACCGCCGACGACGCGTAGCCTGAGCCCCTGGCCCGCCAGCGCCTCTGCATCGGCGATCTCCCTGACCTTCACGGCTGCCTTCTCGGTGATCTTGATCATCGCTGGTCCTCGCTGCGCCGGCACTGAACGCCGGCCCCACGCTCGTCACTATAAGTGCTGAGGGCTCGATTCGCCACTCCACCGCGCTCCGCCTACCGCTAGCAACGTACCGGAGCGGCACGTCGCCACGAACCCGGCGTCCGAAAGGGGAGCTATCCCGGCCACGGGGTCGGCTCCCCGGGCTCCGGACGTCGCGAGCTGAAGCGGACAGGGCGACGTCAGCAGTTCGACCGTCCCGTCGCCCGTGGTCAGCCGCGGGACGACGCCGAGACGGCCGTCGGCCGTGGCGAAGACGAGGGTGCCGCTCGAGTCGACGAGCGGCGGCGTGACGGCTCCCGTGAAGAGCGCCGGCGCACCCGCATCGGCCCCGACCGGGAGGCTGTGGCTCGCGAGGACGGCGCGCGACACTTCGTGCCCTGTCGCATCCAGGGCGACGGCAAGCTCGCTCCCGGGAGCGACCACGACGAAGGACGAGACAGGGCCGTTCATCGCCGGCGGCCCGCACCACGACGCTCCATGAGACACGGCCCGCGTCGTCACCGTACCGAGAGTCAGGTCGACGGCCGTCAGATGGGTACGGCCGTTCGTGACGGCGAGCAGGGTGTGATCATCCGCGAGCGCGGCGCTCCCGTCGACCGGCGACCCGAAGCTCGCGGCTCGCGTCGGGTCCGTACCCGGCGTCCACATCCATACGGCTCCGGACGCCGTGACGGCGACCACATGACCCAGCGCGGAGAGGAGCGGCGTCGCCACCGACTCGGTCAGCGTCGCCCGGGAGCGCTCGTGACCGTCGGCGTCGAGAACGGCGAGCTCGCCGGCCGTCGTCACGACGACGCCCCCGTCATCGAGCGCAAGCGGGGCCCCGGGCGCGGCATCGGCGTGCCCGACGTGGGTCCTCCACGTGACGCGCCCGTCGCGGACACCCACCGCCGAGCCCCCTCCGGCCACTATCTCAACGAAGACGACGGTGTCGTTCGACAGCAACGCGGCGGGACCCGGTTGCGTCCCGCCCGTGACGACACGCCACATCTCGGCGCCGTCGCGCCCCAGCATCACCACCTCGCCGCGGGTCCCGATGACGTAGACGTCGCCTCGCGAATCGACGAGGGGCGCCTGGTCGGTCAGGGCGCCGACCGAGGTTTCCCACTCGACGCGCAGACCCGAGGTGGGCAACGTCGTCCGCGCGCGACCCGTCCGTGCGCCGTCGACTCGGTCTACGCGCGACCCCTGGGCGGGTGAGCCCACCACGAGCGTGTGAGGTCGCTCGACGTCGATCGCCTGCCCCGACGCCACGGCAGCCGAGGCGGCGACGGCGGAGGACACGGCCCACGCAGCGATCCGCGTCGCCAGCCCCCGCAGCGGCTGCTTCACCGCTTCGCTCGAAGGACGAAGTCGGCCTCCACTTCGGGCACCGACTGCCCGCTCGACGTCGTGAACGCACGGGCCACCTTGCCGTATGCGCGCACCACCTCGCCGTGCGCGAGCGGCATGTCCCGGCCGACGACGACGCGCGCGAGGCAGGGCCCCCTCGCGCAGCCGCGTCGATCGTCGATGAGTACGAGCGTGCGATGGCCCGACCCCCTGGACTCGAAGACCTCACCGTAGACGACGATGGGCTGGCCGGCGTTGCCCGCGAGATCGCGCACCGCCGCGTCGTAGCCGATCGTCTTCTGCGCCTCGAACGCCTTGGCCTCGTCCGCGAGGCTCGCGACCCGCTTGATAGTGACGTGGACCGTCCGGGGAGTCAGCGCCGTGGTGCCACCTCGCACGTCGACCGTGCGTTCTCCGAGCGCGCTCATGGGTACGGTAGCTTCGAACGAGCCGTCCGCCGCGATGGGCGCCGGGGAGCCGTCCACCGTCACGGTCGCGTTCTTGGCGGCCCGTCCCGCGATGAGGACGTGGTCCTCCTCGGTGATGCCGCGCGTGCCCGGCGCGTCGACTCGCAGAGGGGCGACGACGACGCGCGCGCTGACCGTGCCCGTCTGCGCCGCTCCGCCCTTCGGCATGACCACGTACGGCACGTCGAGCGACACGACGCGGGACTCGTCTGCGGGACCCTCCGCGGTCGCGGTTTCGTCGAATGCGTAGGAGCCGACGCCGCTCGCGTCGAGGGGTAGGGGTTTGCCGTCGACCCGGACGTCGCTGCCGGGGAGGGCCTCGGCGTGGACGGTGATGCTTGGGCGAGCCGCGTTCATCGTGGAGACGTCCGCGTGGACGCGGTAGGCGACGGGGACTACGAGCTTGACGATCTCGTCGCGTCCGAGCCCGGGTCGCATGACATGCAGGCTCAGTGCGTTGTCACCGACACGGAGCGGTTGGGAAAGGGTGAGGTCGCTCGCGCCCGCGGCGAAGACGGACTTCACGTCGTCGAGTTCGACCGCCGTACCGTCATTGCAGTTGTTCGGATCGCAGGTCAGGTGAAGGACGTCCTTCCCGTCCGGCGAGGCGTGTGGCTGCGCGGAGATGGGCTGGGCGCCTTTCCAGAGCAGAGCGATGGCCACTCCGCCGGCCAGGACGAGCCCGCCCATGGCGAGGGCGACGGTCACGACCGAGACGCCCCTCTTCTTCACGATTCGAGGAGGAGGCGGCGCGGGCATGTCGACGAGCGGCGCGGGGGCGGCGACCAGCGCGACGGTCGACATGAGGGCCGGCGGACGCTGGCGTGCCCGGTCGGACGGGGGCGCGGGGGCTTGCACGACGGCGGGAGGAGGAGCAGGCGTCGCCGCTCCCGGGTGTACGGGTGCGATTCCCGGGAGGGCCACGCCGAGCATGGTCCGGTGGGCCGAAAGGGGGGCCAACGACGGAGGAGGAGCCTCGGGCTGCGCCACCACCGCGGGTGCGGCCGCGGGGGGTCGCACGCCGGGCTGTGGCATACTCGCGACGCCCAGCATCGTCCTATTCATGGCCTGCGGGGCTTGGGGGACCTGCGGCGGCGAAGCCGGACCCTGCGACGCCGGCGAGGGGGCAAACCCCAGCATCGTTACGTTCTTGAGAGCATGGCCCGCGCTCGGCGCCCCTCCGGACGGGGGCGGCTGCGCGCGGACCTGAGCCGGTGACGTCTCGAGGATCGTCTGCGCCCCACCCCTGGCCGATTGCGGGACGACCGGCGTGACAGCCCCGCACTGCCCGCAGAATTTCGCATTTTCGGGCAGCGGATGCCCGCACTGCATGCAAGTCCGCGTCGTCATCGTGCCATCGAGAGAAGGAGAGGGTTGGCGAATCATATACGGCGGCGCGGCAGCCCGCGCGCGTTCTCTGCATGCCGCAGCGGGTTTTCCTTCGACACGACCCTCGCCGGTGGGCCAGGATGACGGGCGGGTGCGCATCTTCGTCCTCGGCAGCGGGTCGAGCGGGAACTGCCTCGTCGTCGAGGCGGACGGAGAGCGCCTCCTCGTCGACGCCGGGCTCAATCCGACGCGGGCCACCGAGCGCATGCGCTCGCTCGGGGCCGACCTCGTGACGTCGCGGGCTCCGCTTGGCCTGTTCGTGACGCACGATCACGGCGACCACGCGGCTCACGCGTTGCCCCTCGCCCGAGCGCTCAGGGCGCCTCTCTTCGCCCACGACGGGGCGATCCTCGATCGCGCGAGGCGGCGGATGGAGGTGCGCCGCTACGTCCCGGGCCATCCGGTGGCCGTGGGGCCGTTCGTCGTCGAGGCGCTATCGATCCCGCACGACGCGCCGCAGGTCGCGCTCCGAATCTCCGCGGGCGGCGTGCGCTTCGTCATCGCGACGGACGTGGGGCATGTGACCCGCGAGCTCCGCGCTCTCGTCGAGGGATGCGACCTCGCGTTCGTCGAGGCCAATCACTGCAGGCGGTTGCTCGAGACCGGCAGCTATCCCCCGCACCTCAAGCGCAGGGTCGGCGGGGCGCTCGGTCATCTTGCGAATGAACAGACGGCCGAGTTGGCCGGTTCACTCGAGGACACGCGGGTGTCGCGGCTGGTGCTCGTCCACCTCTCACGCACCAATAACACGCCGGATCGGGCCCTGGACGTCGTCGCGTCTCGCGTGAAGCGCCTGCCGGTGGAGGCCTTGCCTCACGCCGAGCCCCGGCGCTTCGACGTCCGGGCGGGCGCCCCGCGGCTCGGCCGCGCGGAGCAACTGGCCTTCGGGTTCTGACCCTTCCCTGGCGTTCGCCCGGGCGTGCGGCTAGAGAACGCGAACCATGCCGGAGCGCACCGTCCATTGCCGCCTTCTGAAGAAGGACCTCCCGGGTCTCGAACGTCCCCCGTACAAGAATGAGCTCGGCAAGCGCATCTTCGAAGAGGTCTCCAAGGAGGGCTGGCAGCAGTGGTTGAAGGACTCAGTCCGCTTCATCAACACCTACCGGGTGGACCTGGCGACCTCCGACGGCCAGAAGTTCATGCTCAAGCAGTGCGCGGTGTATTTCAGCTTCGAGGAGGGTGACCTCGCGCAGACAGCGTGGACGGCGCCCACCGACAAGCCCGCCGGCGGCGAGAGCGGCGAGAAGAAAGAGTGAGCGCAGTGTCTGCGCCGATTGCGCCGAAGCCGACCGTGACCACCAGGGTCGAGGGCCACGCTCCCGTCTCCGGCATCGAGGGGCCTTCGATGCCTCTCGGGGTCGAGGGCTTCACTTACGCAGACCTCTACGACCCTGCCAGGCTGCGCGACCTGCATGACCTCTTCGACGGCTGGTTCTCGTCCGCTTCGCGCGAGCACCACGCCCGCTTCGAGAAGTACCGCGCGTGCAAGGGCGAGGGGATGGCGAACGTCGAGATCAGCGAGGCCTTGCTCGCGGCGGCTCCGTACGTCGGCAGCTTCGTTGGCAAGGTGTTCCGCCTGGAGCGGGAGCTCGAAGGCTTCCGCGAGAGCGTTCGCCAGGACGACCCGCTTTGGCGCTTCCGGAAGGATTTCCTGAAGAAGCGCGTCCTTCGTCCGGACGCCGGCAAGGGCTGGACGCGCGGTCCCGCGGTCGCGGCGAGCATCGCTCGCGCAGCCCTCCAGGCGATGACCCAGGCGCCCATCGGGGGCACGACCGACGAGGAGCTGACGATCGCATCGGCGGCGCTGCCGCTGCTCGAGGTCGATGAGGTTGCGAGGCGTGCCGCCAAGGCGGGCGGGGCCCAGTGGACCTCGGCTCTCCGCGATCGTGCACGGAGCGTCCAGCGAGGCCTCCAATCACTGGGACCGGACACGTGTGACGCAGGGGAGGACGAGGGCGCGCTCGGCCGAGCGGTAAGTGTCGCACTCGACGCCCTCGAGGCATGGCTCGCGGCGAGGCGATCGGACGAAGGCGACGCTCTCCGGCGCTGGCCGAGCATGCGCGTCCCCAAGTCCCTCGACTACGCCCACCTCGTCGAGATCGAGCGGCCCGACGCGGCGGTTCCGGAGCTCTTCGTGGGTCCTCACGACGAGCGCCGCCAGCGCCTCGGCTTCTCGCTGACCGACCGCCGCATGTCGGCGCGCAACGTCGAGCAAGAGATCGACTACTGCATGCTCTGCCACGATCGCGACAAGGACTCGTGCAGCAAGGGTCTCACGGACCCCAAGACGGGCGCGCTCAAGAAGAACCCGCTCGGCGTGGCGCTCGCCGGCTGCCCGCTCGAGGAGAAGATCAGCGAGATGCACGCGATGCGGCAGGTGGGCGAGCTCGTCGCCGCGCTGTCCATCATCACGATCGACAATCCGATGTGCCCCGGGACGGGACATCGCATCTGCAACGACTGCATGAAGGCCTGCATCTTCCAGAAGCAGGAGCCCGTGAACATCCCCGAGGTCGAGACACGGGTCCTCACCGAGGTCCTGGCGCTGCCCTGGGGGCTCGAGGTCTACCAGCTCCTGACGCGCTGGAACCCGCTGAACGTGCACCGGCCCTACATGCGCCCCTACTGCGGGAAGAACGTCCTCGTGGTCGGCCTCGGGCCGGCGGGTTACACGCTCGTGCACCATCTGGCGTCCGAGGGCTTCGGGGTCGTCGCGGTCGACGGGCTGAAGGTAGAGCCCGTGGATCCCTGGCTGCTCGAGACCGCGGAGCAGGGGCCCGCGCCCATCGAGAAGGCATCGGTGCTCTTCGGTGACCTCAGCGAGCGAAAGCTCCTCGGCTTCGGCGGGGTGAGCGAGTACGGCATCACCGTCCGGTGGGACAAGAACTTCCTCACGGTCGTGCAGCTCACGCTGGCTCGCAACCGGCACGTGAAGTTCTACGGAGGCGTGCGCTTCGGAGGAACGATCTCGCTCGACGATGCGTGGGCGCTGGGCTTCGACCACGTCGCCATTTCGGCCGGTGCGGGCCGGCCGACGATCATCGACATGAAAGGCAACCTGTCGCGCGGCATCCGCAAGGCGAGCGACTTCCTCATGGCGCTGCAGCTCACCGGTGCCTACAAGCACACGAGCATCGCGAACCTGCAGGTGAGCCTCCCCGCGGTCGTCATCGGCGGCGGCCTCACGGCGATCGACACCGCGACCGAGCTTCTCGCCTACTACCAGGTCGAGATCGAGAAGGAGCTCGAGCGCTACGAGCTTCTCCTCGGAAGCGGCGTCTCCGAGGCCGACCTGCGTAAGCGCTTCGACGACGAAGAGTGGAAGGCCCTCCAGGAGCACCTCGGGCACGGACGGGAGCTTCGCCGCGAGAAGGCGAAGGCTAGAGCCGAAGGGCGCGAGCCCGAGGTGCAGAAGCTGCTCGACTCGTGGGGTGGGGTGACGCTCGTCTACAGGAAGGGGCTGGCCGATTCGCCGGCGTACCGTTTGAACCACGAGGAGGTCATCAAGAGCCTCGAGGAAGGGGTGCGCTACGTCGAGCACATGTCGCCGCTCGAGGCGCTCCTCGACGACCGCGCGCACGTGAAGGCGATCCGTTTCGCCCGGAGCGACGGCCAGACGATCGATCTGCCGGCGAGGACCGTTTGCGTCGCCGCGGGGACGAGCCCGAACGTCATCTACGAGAAGGAATACCCGGGCACCTTCGAGCTCGACGACAGGAAGCAATACTTTCGTCCGCACGCGGCGAAGGTCGACGAGTCGGGAGGCGTGACCCTCGTCCGCGCGCCGGACGGGTTCTTCACGAGCTACGCGAAGGATGGACACACGGTGTCATTCTACGGCGACAACCATCCGCACTACGCGGGGAGCGTCGTCCGGGCCATGGCCAGCGCGAAGGACGGCTATCCCCACGTCGTCGCCCTGTTCCCCGAAGTCCGCGCGCCCGACCCAGCGTCGCAGCCCGCTCGTGACGCCAGGCTGCGCGCCCTCTTCGCGAAGCTCGACGGAGAGCTCGTGGCGACGGTGGAGGAGGTGAACCGGTTGACGCCGACGATCGTCGAAATTGTCGTACGGGCGCCGATGGCGGCGCGCAAGTTTCAACCCGGGCAGTTCTACCGCCTGCAGAACTTCGAGACCTTCGCACCCATCGTCTTGTTGGACCGTGAGTCCAGCCAGGCCCATGGGCCCAACGTGCACGCCGAGGCGCGGCTGTCGATGGAAGGACTGGCGCTGACGGGCGCGTGGGTCGACGCCGAGAAGGGGCTGCTGGGGACCATCGTCCTCGAGATGGGCGGAAGTTCGCGCTTGTGCGCCGCCCTGGCTCCCGGCGAGCAGATCGTCCTGATGGGTCCGACGGGGCAGCCGACCGAGATCGTGAAGAAGGAGACCGTGCTCCTCTGCGGAGGCGGTCTGGGGAATGCTGTCCTCTTCTCGATCGCGCGCGCGTTCAAGGCGCTCGGCGGCCGCGTCCTCTACTTCGCCGGCTACCGCCGTGGCGAGGACCTCTTCAAGCGCGAGGACATCGAGCGCTGGACGGACCAGGTCATCTGGTGCACCGACACGGGCGCGACGATCGATCCGCACCGCCCGCAGGACAGGGAGTTCCGCGGAAACATCGTGGGCGCGATGCACGCCTACGCGAGCGGGGCTCTCGGCGGGCCGCCGGCCATTCCGCTCCGCGAGGTTGCACGGATCATCGCGATCGGAAGCGACGGAATGATGAACGCCGTCCGCGAGGCGCGTCACAGCATCCTCGCCCCGTGGCTCGACCCCCGCCATCTCGCAATCGGCAGCATCAACTCGCCGATGCAGTGCATGATGAAAGAGGTGTGCGCGCAGTGCCTCCAGAAGCTGCGCGATCCTCGCACGGGGGAGGAGCGCGTCGTCTTCACGTGCTTCAACCAGGACCAGGAGCTCGACTCCGTCGACTTCGTGAACTTGCGAGAGCGCCTGCGCGCGAACTCGATGCAGGAGAAACTCAGCTCGGCCTGGCTGGACGAGATCCTGAGGTCCGCCCCGGACGTCATCCGGGTCTAGCCTCCGAAGGCTCCGGCATGGGTACGCTGTCCCTCGACGGGCCACTGTGGCGCCGGCTCGCGCGCTGGGGGGCGGGTGGGCCCGAGTGGTTCGTACGGATCGCGCCGGCCGTCGTGGGTGTCGTCGTGTGCGCCCTCGCGCCCCGGCGTCGCCTGGCCATCAGGCGCAACCTGCGGCGCGTTCGCGGCCGGCGCGGGCGCCTTCGGGAATCGGTGGACGTGGCGCGAACCTTCGTGAGCTACGCGACGTGCCTGACCGAGGTTCTGGGCTCCGGAACTGGCCGGGGGAAGGTGCCGGAGGTCTCGGTTCGCGGGCAGGCGTACCTTCACGACGCGCTCTCCGACGGGCGCGGCATCCTCTTCGTCACGGCGCACGCCGGCGGGTGGGAGTCCGCCGGGGCGCTCCTGTCGCGCGATCTCGGCCTCAGCGTCATGATCGTGGAGCGGGCGGAGCGCGACGCCGACGCGGGGGCGATCCAGGACCAGGCGCGGGGCGGGCGGGGGTTGCTCGTGGCCCACGTGGGCGACGATCCCTTGTCGGCGCTGCCGATCATCCGACACCTGCGCGAAGGGGGCGTGGTCGCACTGCAAATCGATCGCGTCCCGGTCGGAGTCAGAGCGCGGGAAGTCACGATGTTCGGCGAACGCTCGCGCGTCCCGGACGGGCCGCTACGCCTCGCGGTGCTCACGGGCGCGCCGGTACTGTCCGTCTTTGCCGCCCGCCAGGGGCATCGCAGCTACGAGATCGTCGTCGGACGGCCTCTCCGCATGTCGCGCTCTGCGACCGAGGCCGAGCTCGACGCCGCCGCTCAGGAGCTTGCGGACAACCTCTGCGCCTTCGCGCGCTCGCGTCCGACCCAGTGGTTTCATTTCAGCGGAGAGTGATGGGTCTGGCGCATTCGGCCCAGGCGTGCAACATGTCGGCGCGATCGCCATGAGCACTCGCTGGCACATCGGCGCGAAAGAGCTGCGGGGGGCCATTGCCGCCTATGCGAAGCGGTTCGATCTGCTCGAAGTGCGCGTGCTCGTACCCGAGGATGCGGCCGAAGGGCCAACCCCTTCTCTTGCGACGCTTCGCCGATGGCGTAAATCGGTCCCGCCTCACTTCGACTTTGCGGTGGTCGCGGGCCCGCATCTATCGCGCGTCAAGGCGGGCGATGCGGCGGACCGCGAGTTCGACGCCGCGAGGGCGGCGATCGACGCGCTTCAGGCGCGCTGCTTCGTCCTTCGCACGACGCCCGACGTGACTCCTACGTCCCTCTGGCGCGACCGCATCGCGAAGATCGTGGGTCGCCTGCCGCGCGACGTCACGCATTTCGTCTGGGAGCCGAGCGGCGTGTGGGAGATCGAAGACGCTGCCGTCCAGGCGAGCGCGTGGGAAGTCGTCCTCGGCGTGGATCCCGCGCGCGAGGCGGTACCCGCTGGCCCGCTGGCCTACTTGCGGCTCCGTGCCCTCGGCGAGACGCGAGCGTTCGGGCCGGTTGCGCTCGAGAGGATCATCAAGGCCGTCGGCGCGAAGCGGGACGTCTTCGCGGTGATCGAGACGGATACCGCCCTGGTCGAGGCCAAGCGGCTCAGGCGCCTGCTCCGCGACGTACGGTCGGCCGCGAGGGGAGGGACGGGCAAGCTCGTGCGTCCGCGTGGCGGCATCGTCGTTCGCGACGACGAGCAGGAGTGACGGGTTGCGACGGCGAGCTGCGCCCGTGCGTGCGGTCGCTACCCAAGGCGCGGCTGCCTCGCAAGCGCACGTGACCGAAGCGGCGCGCAGCATCCTGCGGTCCGGCAACGCGGTGGACGGAGTCCTCGCCGGGGTGCTCGCCGCCGCGGCCGAGTCGCCGAGCGTGCTGTTCGGGCCTCTCCAGCTGCTCGTGGGCGGGGCCGGCGCGGGGCTCCTCGCGATCGATGGGCGCGTGCGGCAGCCGGGGCTAGGCGTACCGAGGCCCAGAGGCTTCGTGGCCGAAGAGGCCGTCCCTGCAAGCGCTCTCGTAGCCGTCCCCGGTCTGCCTGCCGCGGTCGTTGCCGCCGCGGCGGCGCTCGGGTCCATGTCCCTGGCGCGAGCCGCCGGACCGGCCATCGAGCTAGCCAGGGCGTGCTCACCGGAGAGAGCATCGCTCATCGAGAGGCTCGTTCGCCGCGGTGCCCAGGGACTGGCCGAAGGGGCCGTAGCGGACGAATTGATGGCTGCCGCCGGTCGTCCCGCGCGAGGGCTTCTCACCCGGGAAGACCTGTCGTCGGTCCTTCCCGCGGTCGTTCAGTGCCACGAGCGTGAGGGCAGCTCGGCGGGTGTCGTCACCGTCCCTTGGCGGGACGCGCAAGGCGACTCGTCCTGGACACAGGTCGTCGCGGCTTGTGACGGCAAGGGACTCGCTGCCGTAGCTTGCTACGAAGCACGACTGGACGGGCTACCGATACCGGCCCTCGGCGTCGTCGCTCCTCCGCTGGCGGCGCCGGTGCTTCGCGGGGCCGCGAGGGTTCGCCCCGGCGAGCCGCGACCCGCGAGCGCCCCTGTCGCTTTGAGGCTGAAGGCAGGGTCGATCGATCTCGTGATCGGGATCGCCGAGGCGTCGGACGCGGAGGAGTCGCTCGAAGAGATGATTCTCGTCCTCGTGGACATGCTCGCGCCCGCCGGTGCTCCTCTGCGGGCGAGCCAGGGGCGGCTCGTCGCGATCGGCCGCTCGCGGGATGCGGCGCGGGTGATCGCGTCGGCGTAAGCCGTCACCGGATCAGCTGTCGGGCGACGAAGAGGGCAGCCGTCGCTGCCGCAGCGAATACGACCGCGCTCCCGCGGACCTCGTCAAGCCAGGCGTCCGTCGCCCCCCGAAGCGCCACTGCGGCGATGCCAACGGCCCCGGCCGCGGCCGCCCACGGGAGAACGGACCAGGAGACCTGACCGGTGGTCGCCCCCACGATGACGATTGCCATGCCGAGCGCGGCCACGCTCGCGACGAAATGTCCCCAAGACCTGGGGTCGCGCCGCCAGCCTACGGTACCCGTCCCGATGGCGACGCCGAGGAAGGCGAGCGCCAGGACATAGGCCACGGGCAGCCCGACGCCGGACACGATGGATGTGGCCAGCGACGCCAGCGGCCACTCTTCCGGCCACGGATTGATGATCGCGAGCAACCCCGCCGAGAAGACCGCCCCCATCGCGACCACGACCGAGGCAATCAGGCGACGGCTTCCGGAATCGGCGAGAACGGGATGGATGGACTCGAAGCGGGCGACCTTGCGGGACGGAGGCACGAACGCGAGCTCGAGCGCTGCGGACGCGGGCTCGACGTGATCGTGGCGGTTCGACGGCTGGGCGGGGTCCACCGTCAAGGCCTCCTGGCGCACGCGCGACACGGACGAGGGTACGGCCGATCGCTCGGGTCGTGCGCCGTCGGCGGCGACGGCTCGAAGATCGGACAGCAGGGTACCCGCGTCGGGGTATCGCTGGGCCGGCGACCGGCGAAGACACTTGGCGACGACGCGTGCCAGCGCGCTGGGCGCGTGAGGGGCCGCAACCGCGAGGGGCGTCGGATCGGCCGTTGCGACCTGGACGAAATGATCGGCCACCGTCTCGCCCTTGAAAGGCAGCTCGCCCGAGAGCACCTCGTGAATCAGGACGCCGAGGGCCCAGATGTCGGTTCGCACGTCGACGTTGCGGGCGCCTTTGATTTGCTCGGGCGACATGTACGCCGGCGTTCCCAAGGCAACGCCGGTCGCCGTCATCCGGGCCGCGCCCTCGGCGTGGACGTGGGAGATGCCGAAGTCGAGCAGCTTTGGCACGACGCCGCCGTCCGTCCGTGCCAGAAATACGTTCTCCGGTTTCAGGTCTCTGTGCACGACGCCCCTGCCGTGGGCGAAGGCCACTGCCTCGACGATGGGGAGGAGGATCGCCATCGCATCATCCATCGGCAACCCGTGGCCCACCTCTGAGAGGTGAGCCCCGAGGTCCTTTCCTTCGAGAAGCTCCTGCACGAGAAACGGTCGACCGCTGTCGTCTCCCACGTCGATGACGTCGACGACGTTCTCGTGACGTACGAGGTTCGCCGCGCGCGCCTCCCGCAGGAAGCGGGTCACGATCTCGGGATCGGCGGTGTGTTCGGCTCGCAGCAGCTTGATGGCGACCGATTGCCCGAGCGAGACATCGCGGGCGCGCCAGACCTCGCCCATCGCACCACCGCCGAGCCGTACTTCGAGAGTGTACTTGCCGCCCACGACGAGCCCTTCGCGACCCTGGGCTTCACCCCGCACCCCGCCCACCATAAGAGCCAGTCTACAGCGAAAGCCAACGCTTCCGGGAGAAGGGCGTTTTCCCGGGCTACGGCCGAATGGCGTAGATCCCGAAGTCGGAGCCGTCGAGCCAGACGACGACGCCACCCGCAGCGGCGATGGCGAGCGGCAAGTCGGCGCTCGCGTAGAGGTGCTTCAGCTGCGCGCCGCCGGTGACAGGTACGGACGCTACGACTCCGACCCTCGTCGCCCCGGCGTTCACTTCGCCGGAGACATAAACGTTCGTCCCGTCGGTTGCGATGCCGGTCACGACGCCGCCCGTAGCGCCGACCACCGGCTGGGGGGGCGACGCCGGGGTAATTTGCGAGGTTCTGCTGATCGTGAAGGTGAGGTTGGGACCCTGGCTTGCCCAGTAGACGAAAGAGGAGTCTACGGTCAGGAGAAACGGGTCACCCTGACCGGTCTCGATCTGCGAGAAGGTTCCGGTCGGTACGTCGTATCGCCAGAGGGCACCATTCGCGCTGTCCGTCACGAAGACGTCGTTCGGGCCGACGCTGACGTCGTTCCCGTTCGACGTGCTCGTCGACGGGTCGGTAATGCCCAGCGCAGAGCACGCATTTGCTCCGCCCAGGTTGCAGCCCAGAAGGTTGGCCCCCTGCGCGCACTCCGAGTTGAAATACGCTGCGGTACCCGTGGAGTTGAGCCCGAGGCCCCAGCCGGTGCAGTCGACCATCGCCGTGACGTTGGTGCTCGCGCCAGAACCAACCTGACCCTCCAGCGCGGTCCATGTCTCCAGCCCCAGTGTCGGATCGGTCTCGGTCCACGCGACGACGCCGTTTGCCATCGCGATCTGTCCGAGCTGTGGCCCGGATGACCCTGTCCCCGCCGTCGGGGCGGAAAGGACGATGGGCACGGCGTCCGGTGCCACGGGGACCACCGCCGCCTCGCTGACCCCCTGGGCGGAATCGAGCCAGACCACGTCGACGCCGTCGGTCGCGATCGTGGCTCTCGCCAAGGAGAGGATGCTGGTGTCGGCCTTGGCGACCACCCACCGCTGGCACGCTCCGCCCAAGCAGGCGCCCGGCGCGCAGCCATGGCCACAGGCTCCGCAGTTGGCGGGATCGCTGGTGACGTCCGTGCAAGTGTCCCCGCAAAGAGTGAAGCCCGAGCCGCTGGCACAGGCGGAGGCCCCGCCTCCGTCGACACCGCCGGCGTCGTTGTCCGCAGCGACGAGCTCACTCGTCGGGCTGGCGGAGTCGGACGGTGGGGTGACGGCGGAGGCGTTGAGGCCGCTCGCAGAGGCTTCCGACGGGGCGCTCTGCAATCCGGCGTCGCTGCAGGCCGCCCCGCTACACGCGCCGTCCGTGGCGGGTGCGCTGACGACGATTGGCTGGCTGTCGTCGGCGCCCCCGGCGTCCTCGATCGCCGCGTGTGGAGCTTCGTGTGCGGCGCTACAAGCGGTCAGGCAGACTAGGACGCAGGCGAAGGCCGCTCTGCAAATGGAACGAATGCAGACCAACTGGTTTGTAATCATGGGGACCCCTCGGTGGCCGGCGAGCGGCGGCGCCCGTCGCGGGAGCCTTGCGATGCCTGCCCATCTGCTGCCCTGTCGGACCAATCTCCGAAGAGTTGCGTGATGAGGTGGCCTCCATCCGAGGCGCGGCGCTAGGTCAGGGGGCGGTCAGAGCCCTCGGCGAGCCAGATCGACGCCATGCCTGCGCGCGTACTCGGTGATCCCGAGCTTGTCGATGCTGCGAATGTCGCGCGTGGTGACATGCAGAGTTACGAAGCGCTTGAGCTCGGGCACCCAGATGCGACGACGCTGCACGTTCACGTGCTGCCAGCGGTTCGTCTTGATGTTCGAGTGCGAAACGTTGTGCGCCTTGAGTCTGCGCTTTCCTGTGATGTCGCTCCTGGCCATGGCGGGACGCGCAACGTGGCGGAGACCCATGCGGCTGTCAAGTCGCTCGCGATTCAGGCGGAATCGAGCGACACGGCCGATAGGCGCGCGATGAGCCCTCGGCACCACTCACGGACGTCTCCAAAGCTCGGGAGCGGGCGCAGGGTGGCCTCGTTCAGGTAGAGGCGACGCGCAAGCTCGACCTGCAGCACGTGAACGCACTCCGCCGGACGGCCGTAGTGTTGCGTCGTGAAGCCGCCGGCGTAAGGGTCGTCGTGCCGAACGGACCACCCCCGAGCGACGGCGCATGCCTCCGTCGCGTCGATGAAGCGCCCGGCGGCGCTCTTGCGCCCGCGGGTCCCCGGTACCACGTCGGCGCGACGGCGCGTGGAGTCGCGGGCGTCCCGACCCGCGGCAGCCGGGCCTCTCTCGATGCTTGGCATCGAGTGGGCGGCGAGGATGAAGGCGATCCCGAAGCGGGCGAGCTTTCCCTCGACGAGAGATGCGAGCTCGCGATGGTAGGGGCGCCACACGAGGTCGAGCCTCTCCTCCAGTTCCTCGCGAGTCAGGCGGCGGGAGAGGGCTGTCTCGCCGTCGCTCGTCGTACGCCACACGAGCCCGTGGTGCACCCGGATGTCCCCACGGCCCCCTTCGACCACTTCGCCGTCGATGTCCCCCTCGCTCCGGTTGACGTCGATCGCATAGCGAGAGGCACGCGCGACGAGCAACGTCGCCCCCTCGGCGGGCGCGTCCGCGTAGAGGCGATCGACGAAGAGGTCGGCGTCCCGGGCGATTGCGCGCGCCGGCGCGACGAGAGGCTCGAGGAATGCGGCCGGGATGTCGAGGCCGGCGTGCGGCACCTCGACGATGACCGGCGTCTCGGAGCCGGTCGGATCGATCCGGTCGAACGGCGGCCGCATGGGGCGCACAAGCTAGCGCGGTTTCCCGTCGCTCGCCTACGCCCTCGGGTGGGACTTGGCGTGGGCGGCTCGCACGTGGTCGTGGGCAACGTGGGTGTAGATCTCGGTCGTGCCGAGGTCGGCGTGCCCGAGCATTGCCTGAACGGCACGAAGATCGGCGCCGCCCCGAAGCAGGTGCGTGGCAAACGAGTGCCTTAGCTTGTGAGGGGAGGGTATGGGGACGATCCCTGCGGCGACGGCGTATCGACGGACCATCTTCAGAAAGCCTTCGCGCGAGAATCGTCCCCCTCTCGGCGAGACGAACAAGACGGGCTCGTCTGCGGATGCGCAGCGACCCCGAACGCTTGCGAGATACCGCGTCGCATGATCGAGGGCGACCTCACCCACGGGCACGATCCGCCGCTTGCCGCCCTTGCCGTTCGCCGTCACGAGGCCTCGCTGCAGGTCCAGATCGGCGACTCGCAGGGCGCACAGCTCGCTGACGCGCAGACCGGACGCGTACATGAGTTGAAGCATCGCGGCATGAAGGCAGCCGCGATCGGTTGCGGTGTCGGGCGCCGAGAGCAATCGCTCGACGTCCTCGAAAGAGAGGACCCTCGGCAACCTTCGCGACAGCTTCGGGCGATCGACGAGTGTGGTCGGGTCCTCGGGAACCGCCCGCTCGCGGACCAGGAAGCGAAAGAACCCCCGCAGACCGGAGAGCTGCCTCGCGCTCGAGCGGGCGCCGAATCCGCGGTGCACGTTGGATACCATCAACGAAGCGATGGCGTCGGCGTGGATGGCCGCTGGGTCGACCGCGCCGCCGACGTGGCTGGCCAGGGCATTGAGGTCGCGCGCGTAAGCGTCGAGCGTGTTGGCGGCAAGCGCTCGTTCCACCCGGAGATGGTCCGTGTATGCGTCGATCCAGCCTTGAAGGTCCACGCGAGCTCGAGAGCGTACGGCGGGTCTCGTCCGACGGCGAACTTCTGGGCGGACCCCGCCCGTCTCATGGTTCGCGCGCATGCGCCGCCGCACGCCTCCAGCGCTCGAGTGTGTCCCTCGTGGCACCTTCGTCGATCGCGCGCCGCGCCCTACTGGCGCAGTCTCTAGGGCTCTCACCGGTGGCCATGCAAAGGGCGGCTGCGGCATTGAGCACGACTGCCTCTCGCGCAGGATGCGCCTCGGCCGCGAGGATCGCAGCGAGAGCGCGCGCGTTGAACTCGGCGTCACCTCCAGCGAGGGCGGACCTGGCCATGTGCTCGACGCCGAAGTCGCCCGGGGTGACGACGAACTCGCGAACGTGGCCCTCGGCGAGCTCGCTCACGCGGGTCGGCGCGCAGGGACTCACCTCGTCGAGTCCATCCTCGCTTCGTACGATCCACGCGCGCTTGGTCCCGAGGCCTCCGAGCGCGTGGGCAACGATGGATCGTAGCGAGTCGTCGTAGACCCCCACGAGCTGGTGGGTGGCGCGGGCGGGGTTTGCGAGAGGACCGAGGACGTTGAAGATCGTGCGCGCCCCGAGCTCCCGCCGGGCCTGTGATGCGTGTTTGAGGGCAGGGTGGTGCGCCGTGGCGAAGAGGAACGCGATTCCCGCTTCTCGCAGCACGGACTTCTGGCGGGCCGGGGGCACGTCGATGGGAATTCCCATCGCCTCGAAGACGTCGGCGCTCCCGCACCGGCTGGAGGCGGACCGGTTGCCGTGCTTGGCCACCGGGAGTCCACACGCGGCGACCACGACGGCGGCACCGCTCGACAGGTTCAGCGTCTGCGACCCGTCCCCGCCCGTCCCGCACGTGTCGACCACCAGGGGGAGGTCGTGGTCGACCGCGAGCATGGCTGTCCGCATGGCCTGTGTCGCTGCCACGATGGTCTCCGCGCTCTCCCCATACGCACGAAGGGCGATGGCGAATCCCGCTACCTGTACGGGGGTCCAGGCGCCGCTTAGGATGGCCTCGAAGGCCAGTCGCACCTGCTCCGGCGAGAGCGACGTTCGCTCGAGAAGCGTGCTCAGGGTCTTCGAGTAATCGTGGGTCATGACGGCGACGCCTGCGGGACGCGCCGCGAGACCCGCGTCAGCCAGTTTGCGACGAGGTGCTTGCCTTCCGTCGTCAGCACGCTCTCCGGGTGAAACTGGACGCCCTCCACGTCGTGTTCCCTGTGCCTCAACCCCATGATCTCGCCCTCGGCAGTCCAGGCGCTCACCTCAAGACATGGAGGGACCGATGCGCGCTCGACGAGCAGAGAATGATATCGCGTCGCGTCGAACGGGGAGGGAAGGCCGGCGAAGACACCCCTACCGTCGTGAAGGATGGGCGAAGTCTTTCCGTGCATGAGGCGGGACGCCCGGACGACGCGTCCGCCGTAAGCCTGCCCGATGGCCTGGTGCCCGAGGCAAACTCCTAGAATGGCCATGACGCTCCCGAGCTGACGAAGCAGGTCGAGCGAGACGCCGGCCTCGTTCGGAGTGCAGGGCCCCGGTGAAATGAGCACACCGGCCGGACCCGCTGCGCGGATGCGATCGACGTCGATCCGGTCGTTCTTGTGAACCTCTACTCTCGCTCCCAGCTCACCCAAGTACTGGACGAGGTTGAACGTGAATGAGTCATAGTTGTCGACGACGATGACGTGCGGATTCATGTGTGTGCCACTGGAGGCTAGAGCATGCGGGGGGCTCGACAGTGGGTCAACCACAGCGGCGACTTAGCGCGAATGCAAAGGTCCGCCAGCACCGCTCTTTCTGAGGCCCGCTAACCGAGAAAAGGGCCCCGTGACGTCGACCTCGCGTTGACACGCTGGCGCTGGCACACGTAAGGTCGCGAACGCACGATGGCGGAAGAAAGAAAGCCAAAGATCGATCTCAAGTCACGGTTGCAGAAGATGGGCGGCCCCGCGGGTGCGACGCCTCCGCCCCCTGCCACCGGCAGCGTTCCAGCCCCTTCGATGGCCCCCGCCATCCACCGAGGTCCCGGGTTGACGCCCGGCGCATCCCCTTCGGTACCGCCGCCGCCAGGAATGTCCAGGCCACCAGGGCCGATGCGTCCCGCCACGCTGGACCCGTCGAATCCGCTCGCCGCCGTCGCGCAGCCGTTCACTCCCTCGCGTGCCCCGGCCCCGCCGCTGCAACACCAGCCCCAGCGTATCGAGGTCGACGAGGACGCCGTGCGCCAGGCGCGCGGCAGAGCCTTCAAGGGTGGCCTGACCGCGGGCATCGTCGTCGCCCTGATGCTGGGCGGTGTCGGTTGGATGGCCGGCAGCGCAGCCGCCCAGGGCGGCGCCCGCAGCCAGGGAGTGAGAGACGCGCACGACCTCGGCGCGGATGTCCTCAAGGCCAAGGATTCACTGACCGCAATGCAACAGAAGGTGCAAGAGGGCGGCAAGAGTCTCATCGGCGACCGCAAGTTCCCGATAGACCTGTCCAAGCAACTGTCGAGCATGGTCGTCGACTTCGGTGGCGACAAGCTCTTCGGGCGACGGTTCAGCGGCGTCCCGGCGGACACGACTCGCCAGCTTTTCGATTTCATCACCCGAGTCCAAGCTCTGAACGACAAGAAGGATTTGATCGTCGGCTTGCTGACGAAACTGCAAAAGCCCGTCACCGAAGAGTTGAGTCGCCCGGCGGGTCAGTTGCCCATCTCGTACGTCGTGATCTTGGACAAGGACACCTCCAACATGGGCGTCTTTCTTGCGCCGCTTGCAACCCCGATCACGCCCGACGCCAAGGAGGGTGTTCCGAACGACCTGACGTTCGTGAACCCGCGCGGCTCGGGCAACGTCAAGCTGCCGAGGCTTCAGTCCGACAAGATCCCGAAGGACGGCGCGGTGGCCACCATCGTCCCCAACACCTTCGAAAAGGTATGCCCGGCGGCGACGCACGGTCAGATCGCTCAGCTGGTCTCGTCGATGAACTCGCTCATCGACGACATCCAGGGTCAGAAGGGACAGGAGGGCGGCGACGCCATCACCGAGTCCAAGGCCGGGCTTGCCGAAACGGCAGGGAAAATCGCCGAGCAGCTGAGCAAGGTCAACTAGCTCGCGCGCGACCAAGGCGACCAAGCGAAAGGGCCCCGGTGGCGAGGGAGGGAACGGTGCGACCCGCCGTCGCCGGCCCACGTCCGAAGCTCGACGGCTCGGACCTGAGCGAAGGACGCCCGCGCGTTCCGCAGAGCCGTGGGTTCCCGGGGCGAGGACCCCGACGACCGAACGACGGGCACTGACTCCTTCGGCTCGCTCTCGGACTCCTGTGCTTCGTTTTCGCGGGAACGAAGGAGGGAAACGCGTGCACGAACGAAAGGAGCGGCCTTCTTGGCGTCAGGAGCGCGCTCCCGAGCGAAGGCAACCGGACAGCAAGGCTTGCTCTCGAGCCCTTTTGCTTCGCTCCCCGGGGAGCGAAGAAAGAGAACGCGTCCGCTTCGCTCGCGCACCGACCAGCAAGCGTAGCCATCGCGTCCGCGAGCCTCACTCCCCGGTGAGCGAAGAAAGAGAACGCGTCCGCTTCGCTCGCGCACCGACCAGCGAGCGCAGCCATCGCGTCCGCGAGCCTCACTCCCCGGCGAGCGAAGGAAGAGAACACGTGCGCTTCGCTCGCGGACCGACCAGCGAGCGTAGCCGTCGCGTCCGCGAGCCTCACTCCCCGGTGAGCGAAGAAAGAGCACGCGTGCGCTTCGCTCGCGCACCGACGAGCGAGCGTAGCCATCGCGTCCGCAAGCCTCACTCCCCG